>ERZ1643249.2288-NODE-2288-length-18098-cov-250.723161_pt1 | contig 18098 bp, 42 predicted proteins | sample MGYA00579263_ERZ1643249 | MGnify/ENA primary metagenome ERZ1643249 (study PRJEB29033, sample SAMEA4952264) | chicken gut metagenome | biome: Broiler Chicken; feature: Gastrointestinal Tract; material: Caecum | place: Ireland | collected 2018 | study: Broiler... | reverse complement strand
GGAACTTTCTTTGGACAGGAGTTCGACTCTCCTCGGGTCCACCAATTATGAAATTAATGGTCTTGTAAATCAAGACTTTTTATTATTTTATAAGGTAAAAGTCAATAATTTTTGGCTTATTTGTCAAGGACATTTTCTCGAAATTTAATGTTATTCTTGCTTAAAACAAGACCAAAATAAGACCAAAATTAAAAGAATAAATATGGGCATAAAAAAATAAATACTAATTTGTCAGTTTTTTCTTACAAAAAAATAAAACAACACGCAATCAACGAACATATGTTTACAAAAATAAAGTTTCATTGTATAATGGTTTGTAGATAAGAAGTGTGTTGTATTTAGAAAAGATTAGAAAGGGTTTATGGCAATGGAAGAAATAAAAAAAATTTTATTGAACAATAAAATAGACATCAATGACTTTTTAAACTTTATCGATAAAGTATATAAAAAAGACAACAATAAGTTGCCTAACGAGAAGTACTATCGCTAGTACTTTTTTTTATTATGTCTTTGTATTCTTTATAAAGTTGAATCGCATTTTTTAATTCAGAATATGAAACGTTGTCGTCATAGTCTAATATTCCTGCTTCTATTAATGATTTTCTCCATTTTTCTGGTGTTTCAATTCCCAAAAGATAATCGGTTGACACATTAAAATAATTGGCTATTTTTACCAATGTTTCATATGTTGGTGTTGCTTTTCCTAATTCCCAATTAGAAATTGTGCTTTTTCTAATCGAGAAAAGTTTTCCAAAATCGTCCTGGCTTAAATTATTATCTATACGAATTTTTTTGATTACTTCTTTAAACAAGGCTACACCTTCTTCCAAAATAAGTATATCATAACTTATTGCAAAAAACCACTTTTTATTTATGAAATCGTAAAAAAATGGACAAATAAAAACAACAAAATAAAAAAATGAACAAATTTTATTTACAAGTACATTTTTATATGATATATTTAGATTGTAGCAAAGAGAATGAAAAAGATGTTAAGTCGGTCTGCAAACTAAACTTAACATCCTAGCAAATCAACAATTATTAATGGTTTTATTATACCTTCTTTTAATAATCGTTTCTTTTTGTTACATATGGCAATTTGCATTTGTAACATATTAAATTTTACACAAATGCACTAAATTTGTCAAATCTATTGACAGAAAGGTGTGATCAAAAATGAAAATTAAAACTATTGACAGTAAATTTTATTCAATTTTGGGCGATAAACTTAGAGATATTCGTAAACAACGTGGTTTTTCCATTAATTACATGGCAAAACAAATTGGTATTAGTAGACAATGCTATGACATGTATGAACTTGGAATTTTAAAAATTAAGCCACATACATGGAATAGAATTTGTGATGTTTTACAAATATATCCAGATATTGATATAAGTTTGAAAGTGGGGCTTTAGAATGGAAAGTATAAGGATTGATGACAGTCCAAGTTATTATGCAGTTATACCTGCGGAAGTTAGATATGATAAGAATCTTAAGGATAAAGCTAAACTTCTTTATGGAGAAATATCCGCGTTGTGCAATAAAAATGGGATATGTTGGGCGAGTAATAGTTATTTTGCCAATTTATATGGTGTCAGTAATACAACAATATCTACTTTGATAAAAAATCTAGTTGATAGAGGATACATCGAAACTGAGATTATTTACAGAGAGGGTACTAAAGAAATTTTAAATAGGTATTTAAAAATATTTAAAGACCCCTATTTAAAAAATTTTAAATACCCTATGCAAAAAAATTTAAAAGATAATAATACAAGTATTAATAATACAAGTATTAATAATAACCCCTATAATCCCCCTAAGGAATTTGAAACGTTTTGGAAAGCTTATCCGAGACATGATAACAAACAAAAAACAATCAAGTGGTTTGAAAAAAACAAACCCAGTGAAGGATTATTAAAAATCATGTTAGATAAAATTGAATTGTTAAAGAAAACCAAACAATGGCAAAACAAACAGTTTATCCCTATGCCAACAACATGGCTTAATGGTAAAAGATGGGAAGATGAGATTTTAGAAAGTGATCTTATCAAGGAAGAAGAAATTCCAATATCAGAAGATGAACTATTGAAATTGGCTCAAAAAGAAATAGAAGAAGAAAAGAGGAATGGTACATGGTAGTTGATGAAACTCAAAAAATAATTAACAGCATAAAAAACTTTAGGCCATTCTTTCAAAATGGTAATAGTAAAAAAGAAGAACTTGAATTTTTGAAAAGTTGGCAAAAAGTATTTGAACCATATACCTACGAAGATGTAAGCAAAAATTTAAACAACTGGTTTAAAACATCAAGTCATTTTGGAAGAACTCCAGACCCATACGAATTGATACAGGGACTTTTAACCGAAATGGAAAAAAACAAATTAAAAGCAAAAAATCAAATAATTATAAAATGCCCTTTGTGTAATGTTTCAATAGGTTTGGCTTCATTTGATAAACATTATAGCAGATGTTCGAGTTTAAACTATATTTTAATTAATAGAAAAAAATATTTTAAAAAAGAAACTACATATCAAGAGAAGGAAAAATTAAAAAGATACACTGATGAAGAATTTAACGAGGTATATGTTTTGTTTTTAAAACAAATAAAGAAATATGTTTCGTCTGCAGATGAACTTAAATGTATAAATAAAATTTTATCATTTGATGAAAATAAAAAAATTATTATGAATTTGTAAAGGAGTGATAAAAATGAAACAAGATTTAATTTATGAATATTTAATAAAAAATTGTGTAGGAAAAGAAAACAGAAAAAAATCAACATTTTTCATGAAAATGTTTGATATAGCAGACAATAAAACATTTAGATATTATATTGAAAAAATTAGGTATAACACGGATAAATATCCAATTAGAGTTGAAAGCGTATCTGGTAAAAATGGTGGTTATTATATAGCAAAAAGAAATGAGAAAACAGATACTGTTGAAAAATTTAAACAAAGGACGAGGAAAACTGCACTTACTGCAAGTAAACTTAAAAAAACGCCAATATTAGGACAAATAAAAATGAAATTTAAGGAAATATTTAAAGGGGGTAAATAAATAAAATGTTCGTTTCTAAAAAAAGATTTAATAAAATAGTTGAACAAAATAATAACAATTTAAAAAAACTTGATAGAGTTAGAGAAATAGTATTTGAAAATAAAAATTTAAAGAAAAAGATTACTGAATTAAATAAATCAGTTGATGAATTAAATTGTGAACTTTTAAAATTGAGAAAAATTAAGAAAGGTAATTAATGGATTTAAAATTTAGAACGTTAAAAGCTGATGAAATTGAGGTAAGAGTAGGGGCAACAGATAAAAATAAAAAAAAGTGGGTTAGTTTACTTCTATATAAAAATGCGCGAGTTGATATGGATATATTAGATGAGACTGTTGGTAAAACATATTGGAAGCGTCGCCATGTTAGAGATAACGCTAACTGCATAGTTAGTATTTATGATAAAGATAAAAAAGAATGGATAGAAAAAGAAGATACGGGGAGTGAGAGCAACACAGAAGCCAATAAGGGACAGGCATCAGATTCTTTTAAAAGAGCTTGTGTTAATTGGGGTATTGGTAGAGAATTATACTCTGCTCCGAAAATATTTGTTTACGCAAAAGACGACGACGAATTTAATAAACTGAAAAATAATACTTATTCAGTAAAATCAATAACTTATAGCATCGATAATAAAATTTTGGGATTAGTTATTGTTGATAAAAGTGGTAATGTCGTTTATCAAAAAAAGTCTGATACTGTTACAAAAGCTCAGATTATAAAAATACAAGAATTGTTGAAAGTTCTTGGTAGTGAGTTTAAAACACATTTATATGAAAAATTGGATATTACGACAAGTAAAGAACTGTCTTTTGCTAAAGCTAAAGACCTTATTGGAAAGCTTGAAGAAAAAGTTAAAGAAAAGGAAAACAAAGAAAAATCAAAGAAAGTCATAAATGAAAATAACGAATAAACTGAATTTACCTCAACCGTTTGTTGATGCGGTACAAAATGATTACAAGCCAAAACCACATCAATATAGTGTAACTACTATATTAAATCCGATTAGACAAGTAATTTTATCTAGAAGATATTCTGATAAGATAACACAAGATGTGTCTGATATGATTTGGTCGTTGTTTGGAACCGCATTACATTCAGTACTAGAAAATTCAAAAGAAACAAATACACAGTTTAAAGAAGAGTATTTAAAACAAGAACTCGATATAATTGATGAATCTTTAAAAGGTTATTTCTTAAGTGGTAGAGCAGATTTACTTGATGCCGCTTTAAAAAAGATGGTTGATTATAAATCTACATCTGTTTATAAAGTAAAAAGCAAAGAATACGATGATTGGTATAAACAGTTATTAATTTATGCTTGGCTTTTTGTAAAGATAGGTTTTGAAGTCGATAATGCAGAAATAATCGCTTTATTAAAAGATTGGTCAAAAACAAAAGCAAAATTCGATAGTTCATATCCTCAATTTCCGGTACAAGTTATACCATTTAAATTTACTGATAAAGATTTTAAGTTTATTGAAAATTATATCAAAGAAAGATTTACTTTATTAAAAAAATATGAAAATGTTCCTGATGAAGAATTACCTATGTGTACTGAAGAAGAAAGATGGAACAAAGGGAAAAAATATGCCATTAAAAAGAATAAAAACAAGACGGCAGTACGAGTTATAGATTCCAAAGAAGAAGCGGAAAAATATATGGAAAATCTTCAAAAGAACAACAATAAAGATAAATTTTGGATAGAAGAAAGAGAGGGCGAAGATACAAGATGTTTGAATTATTGCTCTGTCTGTAATTTTTGCCCTTATTTTAAAGAAAAATACGGAAAGGTACAAAGCGATGATAAATAGAATTATTTACATTAAAAAGAAGAAATATAAGTTAGAAGAAGACGATAAAGGAAATAAAATAAAAAGAGAAGAAACTGGACAAGATATAGCAAATAGAATAATTTCTTATCTTGAAATGTTTATGGAAAATAATAGCTCTTCAAAGGATTTAGATAAATTTGTTAATTTTTCTAAAGAACAAGAGCTTAACGAAATAAATAAAGACATTGACGAATATCGTGATAAATTAATCAAAAAAATAGAAGATGAAGATTTTGATTATGTTAAAGAAATGATTATGAGAAGAAAATGTATGTATTCAATTAGTCATAAGCCAGAAAAAATATATGATTCAGATTATCCGCAAATTTTAAGAATTACTAAAAGCGACTTTGATAAATTAATGAATTATAACTCTGGTTTAATTGACGACGGTAAAATATTAGGAATGATAGTTGAAATAATTAATGATAAGAAAGGAAATGATTAAATGAATATTAATTTTAATTATCCAGTAATGATTTTTAGACATGACTATAACAATAATTCTTATTATAAATTTGGAATGTCAAAAAAAGGAAATGATGGAAGTTATATTAATGGATATATGACTTGTCAGTTTCCTAAAGATGTTGAAATGCAAAATAAAACAAAAATTATAGTAAAAGAGGCTTGGCTAAGTTTTTATTTAAAGCATACTTCTTCACAAAATGGAGAATACAATGAGACTATACCTTATGTGTTTATTAATAAGTTTGATTATGAGAATCAAGACAACGACTTTACCGAGGAAGTTTCCCTTGAGGAAATTGTTCCACCAACCGAAGAACAAAGTCAAATAGACATTGATGATTTGGATGATTATTTAGAATGATTATCAGTTGTATAAAGTCTGCAGAGTTAACTTTAAATGTTCTTCGTGCAGAATATGAAAGAGTAAAGTCTGATGAATTATTAAAAGATATAAAGTATTTAGAAGACAAAATAAATTACTATAAAGAATCGTTTAAAAAAATGCCTGAAATTGAAAATAGATTATATTATAAAATCGAATATGAAGGAAAAAATACAATGAAAGCAATCGAAGAAGTTGCTAATGAAAACAGTGTTAATGGTGTTAAACCAACTGATACCACATATATTTATAAAAAATATTTTAAGAAAATAAAAAAATATTTAAAAAGACAATGAAAAGACAATAAAATAAAAGATACAATTTAATTGTCAAAGTAATTGGTTTATACTTTGACAACTTAGCCTCCTTTCTTATGCTCGTGGTAACATTATTGTTACCACAAAATCCTGGGATAGAGCAGTTCGGTAGCTCGTTGGACTCATTATCCAAAGGTCACAGGTTCAAATCCTGTTCCCGGAACCATGCCGGATTAGTATAAGAGTATTACACTATCAATCTATTTTGCATATTAACAAAATACAGATAGAGATATCAGTGCAAGTCTGATATTTGGCACATTTTAATTTTTATTGCTCTTTGAAAATATATATAAATAAACCGTATGAAAGACTACAAAGCAATGTGGTACGGATAATAGCCTAGCAATCGTTCTAGCTAGACGGATACGTTTGGCATATAACGTTATCTCTCGTAGTAATACGTGCAAATGAGATGAAAGTAGGAAACCTACGAAAAAAGGTTATTAGTGGCTTATTATATGAGTATATAAGGTATAAAACTAATCGACATCGTAATTCGACACTTGCGTTGTGCAAGGTGTAGGGCGGCGAAGTTATTATATGTGGCAATATAAAGACCGGAACGTAAGGCTAAAACAAGATGTAGTGTTGTTGATGCATAGAAATATGCATATAAGATTAGTAGTTAGTACAAGTAGCACAAATCAACATGACAATATTAACAATGGATATAGATGGTATATCGGTTTAGGAAAATCGCTATCAATTTTACTTACCTAATGTGTGTGAAAGTTGGGAGCATCAATCTCTTATAGACTAGGACTTTTGTTGAGTAAAAGAGGACATAGGCTCGCTACCTATCAGGACTTTTACTCTCTATTGACTGAATAATATATGTGTATAGTAAGTTACTTTGAGAAGGAGTATTTATATATATTTTCAGAGAGCGATAAAAATAGTTTTTATATTTGTTTCTCTTCTCATTTTATCACCTGCCTATTTATAGGTAGTGTACTGATAACGAAAAGGCATGATAACGTTATTGGTACAGTGCTTATAAAAATAGTATAATAAAATATGCAATCAAAAATCAGAAAACAAAATAAGCACTATTTGCCTGCCAGTTGGCAAATTTTAGAACAAAATTGAAACCGTGGGGCTATAAATTATTATAGTCCTTTTTTGTTAATGAACTATGGAAAAAGATTCGAAAACAATTTTAAATCAAGTATACCTTCAAGTGTTTATTTATATCGGTTAAAAGATGGAAGCTCATCATGGGGCGGAAATGAAAAAGTTAGATTTCAACCGAAAAATGTTTGTGATTTTATAATGTATAGTTATCCTTTTTTGTTTATGCTCGAACTTAAATCTACAAAAAGTAAAAGTTTACCATTATCAAATATAAAAGAAAATCAAATTAAAGGATTAAATGAAACAGTAAAATATAATGGAATTATATCTGGATTACTTATTGAATTTAGAGAACCTGAAAAAGTTTATTTTCTAGATATAAATACACTTATAAATTTTTTAAACAGATCACAAAGAAAAAGCATACCAATATCTTTTTTAGAAAAAGAAGGTATAGAAATTGAAACCATGAAAAAGAAAATAAATTATAAATTTAATGTAGAAAAGATGATTAAGGATGTAATAAATGGAAGAAAGTAGAATTTATTATTTTCAATTAGATAATACACACACATATTTAGGAACAGTAAAAGCGACAAGCAGAGAAGATGCAATCAGAAAAATTAAAGAAAATATAGATGTAGAATATTATGATGATTATTATGATGATCGACCAGGTATTTGGATTAATAGAATAGAAGACATAGAGGAAGAACCTAATGTCGAAGAGTAAAAGAAATATGAAATTTATGCATTTTATTAATTCAAAATATAAAAAGGAATTAAACATGCCAAAAAAATCTACATTGTTTTACGATTTTGATGATTATGCTTTATATCTCTTTTATGAAGTCTACCATATGGATACAGAAACATATTATTATCATTTAGAAGAAGATTTAAGAGAATATGTTAATTTACAGATGAAAATAAAACCTAGAAAAAGAAAGATGGTAATAAATGGGAGTTGAGCATATAAGAAATAAACGCGAAAAAGATTTTGAAACAAAACAAATGATCATAAATAAATTTAAGGAAAACGTTTCATTTTTGCCAGAAGTAAAAGAAAAAGCGGAAGAAGTGTCTAAATATATAGCAAAAGTTATTGATAAGGATTATAAGGGATTAACAACAACCCAGATAATGCCTTTAATCGCTAAAAGAAGCATTGCAGATATTGCAGTAGCTGGCAAAATTTCTTTTACACCCGAAGAATTATCCATAGCGTTTAATTTATATATTGAGATGTTGCAAAAGATTAATCAATATACTCGTTTTCCGCCATCTAAGCAAACGTTTTGTTTGTTCATAGGTATTTCATCTAAGACATATGATAATTACCTTGAGGACCCGGAAAAATGCGAAATAATGAGGATAATTGACGACTATATAACATCAAATAAGTTAACATCAGCACAACTCGGAGAAACAAAAGAAATATCAACTATGTTTGAATTAAAAGCACAACATGGCTGGGTTGAAGCTCAAGCACCGGTGGTAGTTAAACATGAAAGCCATGAGAGTATGGACGAGATAAAAGCTAAAATTGCGTCAATAAAAGGAAGGGTAATAGATGCCAAATTCGAAGAAAAAGAAGATAGATAATATAAATACATTATCAAGTAAAAAAACGTCTCGCAGAATGTCTGCAAACGATTTTAGAGGGTCTGAAAAAGTTGTAGGCATAAAGATAGGAACAAAATCTAAAGAATACCAGGACAAAATTTATTACTACAAGACTGCAAAAGATTTGAAAGTTGGCGACAAAATTAACGCAGTTATGGAGACAGGCGGTACACCTGATTGTGTTGTTGTATCTGTAAACGATTTTGAAAACTCGCCACGCAAAAGTTTGAAAGATTTGGAGATTGATTAATGAAGTTAAAAAACAAAAATGAAGTAGGTAAGGGTGTTAAGTTTGAACGTATTAGACGCATAACAGGTTATTTAGTCGGAACGCTTGACAGATTTAATAATGGCAAGAAAGCCGAAGAACACGACCGAGTTAAACACTCAACAAAAGGAATATTGAAAAAGTAAAAGAAACACAAAATTATTAATCGTGTTTCTTTTTTTTAGCGTAGAAACCTGCAAACGATTTTTGATCTCCCAAACCTGCAAACGATTTTTAACATTTCGTTAGCAGCACAACTGCAGAAATTAAGCTGTAGAACTGCAGAAGAGCTGCTAAACAACTGTAAATGATTTGTTTATAACTCTTTTTTTAGTATTTCATATAATTTTTTAGTGTCATTAATGTTATATTTTTCTTTATATTTTCTAAGCCATACAAAATAGGTAGGCCTTGTCATTTTTGACTTTTCTAACGCTTCGGATGAAGTCAAGTTGTCTTCAAACTGATATTTTAAAGTTTTAACAAAGTTCTTATAATTAGAGTTATCTGCTGCAGGTCTTCCAATTCTTTTACCTTTCGACCTTGCTTTTTTCATTCCGTCTTTTGTACTATCTGATACCTCTTGTATTTTTTGACAAGCAGAATATAAAACAGCTGAAAAACTGATGTCTTGTATAAATTTTCTATTAATTGTCATTTCTTCGTGTTTTTCGTTAGGTAGTTCGACGCTTAAATTATCATTATCTAATATAATTCTGTTTATTCTGTTAATTTCAAATTCGTACCATTCGCGCTTGATATCGTCCCAGTTTCTACCTAGACGGTTAAGGTTTGTTGTGGCTATATAATCGCCACTTTTTATATTGCTTTTTAACTCTTGATAACCATCACGTGTTATCTTTTTGCCTGTAAATTTATCAAAATATATATTATTTAAATATATTGTTATATTTTTCTTAATTGCCCAGTTATAAACTTCTATTAATTGACGTCCAAAATCTTGCTCTTCTGTTGATACTCTTAGATATATATATAAATTACAATTATATTTGTTATAAAATTCGTTATCCATTTTAAAAATATCTTGCATGTTTGTTGTTTTTATGAATTCTTTAATTTCGTTTTGCCATTTTATGCGTTTTTCTATGTTTGTTAATGCCATCTTTATCATCCTTTCTATTGTATAAAAAAGGGGTAAGCCCCTTATTTTTTACTGTATTTGTCGGCTAGTGACATTAAAGCCACAATCAAGCCTAGAAATATCCCTAAATAGACCATTTATAACATCCTTTCAGTTGTAAACTCATCTAAACAGTTCCAAACTCCGTCGGCATTTTCTAAAGGTTCGCCGTCTTCGTCGACCTCAACGGTCCAAGATAATAAACTGTAAAGTTTTCTATCATTGCCGCTTTTTGCGTGCTTTTCAACTGATTTTAACCAATTAAAATGCCTTTCCGCTTCTTCTTTACTTGAATACTCTTCTGAGTTTATAAAATCGCTTTTAACTTTCTTTTCATCTATATAATAAAATGTTTTTTTCATAATATCAACCCTTTCTTAATCAACACCTAATATATAATATATAATTTTTTGTGATACTACTGTCTTGTGACCATCACACGTATAACTTGTATATTTGTAATCTGTATTTAAAACCAATAATAATATAATCGCTAAAATTGAAATTACCATGTAAGGTAAAATTATATATAATTTTTTAGTCATTTAAAGTCATCCTTTCTTATAAATAATATTTAAAATCATCGTCTATTTTGTTGTATTCAATTGTAAAATATTCATTTATTAATTTATTAAATAATCTTACTTCAATATAAGCATTATAACTAATCTTGTTATCATCTTCACTTATAATGTCCGCGTTGTTTAAAGCTGTGTTAAGTTCATCGCTCCAGTCTTTAATGTCGTCGCTAATATATTCTTTTATGTTGTATCTTTCTTTTATAGTTTTAACTAATTTTTCAATAAATGTTTTTTCTGTCATTTTAAATATTTCCCCTTTCAATATTTTCATAAAATCTTTTTTTAACCATTTCTAAAATTGTTTTAATATCTAAATCGAAATAATTTTTTACATAATAAGCTGCGTCGCTGTATTCATAAGTATAATAACATTCGTGGTTTGAAAGTTCATAATCAATAAGATCATTAATATCAATACTATCGGCGAACTCCTTTTTTAATTGTGGAGCTATAACATTATTAAAATTGTCTAGCTTTTCTTTATTTGATTTGTGAATATATCCACCGCATCCAATGCTTAAATATTCACTATCTGGCGCGTCTTTATGTGTTTTGTTTTCGTCAAATTGTGCATTGGTAAACGCCCAAAATACACCGGTTTTGTTAAATTCATCATGATATTTTTGATCATACTCTTTTTTTACTTCGTTAAAATTCTTTTTCATTTTTCATTATCTCCATTTCTTTTTTTATTTTGTCTATTGACAATTTTTTTAAAATAATATAAAATGGAAATTGCAAAAGGGAATTATGCTAGTTTAGGTAATTGCTTTTTGTTTATTCGTTAAGAGTTAGTTTAAAAGTTTTTCGACGAACTGGGCTAACTCTTTTTTTCTTATTAAAAGTATTAAATTATATATAAATGATATTAACAAACAACTTATTATAAATGATATTACTTCAAAATTGCTTTTATAAGTCCAGATAATTAATTCAATCATAACGGGTATTATAAGAACATTTTCCCATTTGATAACCGTTTTTTTATTGGTCGCCTTTCTCACTTTTCATCACTCCTTTAGAATTATCTAAACAAGCGACCCTTTCACATTTCCATGTAGTAAGTTTTTTAACCTTTCCTTACTACATCTTAATTATATCATAATCGGTATAAAATTACAATACTTTTTATTAAATTTATTAAAATATTTTTAATTTATTTTACCTAATAAAATCAAGGCATTTTCGTTATTTGTCCAGTATAAAAATGTGTCTATTTTATGCCTATATAAGGCACTATATAAGCCACTTTATATATAACTATACTAATATATACTATATAATAGGATCTATCTATATTGGCCTTTATATATGGCTATATATGCCGTTATATACGTATATATTGTGATACATATTAATGATTATATATTTACATTGATATTATTATATTGATATGTTGCTATAGATATATATATAGAAATATAACAAAATATTGAATGTGTCCCTAAATCAAAATAAAATTTATTTTTTATTGGTTTATTGTTCACGTTTTTAACATTTTTAACAATTTTATAATTATTTTATTTTTTTGTTGTTTATAATCGGTTTTGCCTTTATTTTTCAATGTTTTTTATGGTATATAAAGGGTCCTTTTTATACTGCCCACCCCATCCCTATTTTTGAAAAGTGGCGGGGAGTGCCTTTTTACCTCTTCATATTTACATAAATTACAAAAAGAATCTATATTTTAATGAAAATAAATATAATTATCACGCATATGTGCAGTTAAATATTTCATAAGACGCACAAATTTAAAATAATGCACAGTATTTCAAATATATTGTGCATTTTACTGTTTTAAATAGTATTAATTGCACAGTTATTGTGCATTTTTTGCAAAAGACAATGAAAAGACAATGATATAACCTATATAATCAAATTATCATGAATACAAAAATATGTTTTTTTATTGACATAGTAAATTCAGATATATAAATAAAGCCCTTAAAAATGTATAGTTTGATATTGAAAATAAAGGGGAAAATAGCAATATTTAAGTATGCAAAAATGGGACATGAAATAAAAATTTCAGTGTTAAAAATGACAATGAAAAATAGCCATATAGATAAAAAGAGGGAAAATGACTGATGAGGAAATTATAGAATGGCTTTATAAAAATTATAATTTAGATAATAAATATGAATTTAAATATATAAATGAACGTTTAATAGGGAAATTCTTTAAAGGAACTACTAAGCTTCATGAAACGTTTTATAAATATGCAATATTTAAATATATTGAAAAGGAAAATGAAAGAAGAAAGGTAAAATGATATGAAACAAGCTTTATTAGAAATTATTGATCACTATGGTGTAAATGCACAACAAAGACAACTTGCCGAAGAAGTATTTGAATTACAAGAGGCAATTATAGAGTATGAAAACAGTGGTTGTTATGATGAAGAAGATAGTGTCGAATTTGTAAATCATATAGCTGAAGAAATAACTGATGTAATGTGTTTGTTGTTTCAATTTAGTGAATACTACAATATTGATGCAAATGATATATCTAAAACACTCGCATATAAAATTAAAAGGCAATTAGAAAGAATTAAAAATGAAGGAAAAAAGTGAATGGATTTTATAGTAATTTCTATTATACTAATTTTTTTAATTATACTTATATGGGGGTAATGAATAATGGAATTAAAAGTAGGAATGTATATTAGATTTAAAAATAATAAAGGTATTCAATATATTGGTAAATTAATAAATATTAACGAATATAGAGAACCGTGTTTTAAATATGCAATAGAAGTAACTTGGTATGATGATTATATTTTTATTGGTGATGATGATATTATTGGCGAACCTAGTTTTGATTTAATTGAGTTAGTAGAATACATGGATTTATTAGAGATTGAAAATTCTGTAAAACTTTATGGTGAAGATAGAAAAATCTCATTATTTAACCCCGTTCGATGCGATGGATTTACTGAGTTTGAAGATGGTACTCATTGTATAATTTTAAATTTAGATTATTTAGTAGATGTTAAAGATTTAAAAATAAAATCAGTTTTAACAAAAGAACAATTCAATGTTTGTAAATATGTAGTAGAAAGGGATAAGTAAATGACTTTTAAAGATTTAGAAAAGTGGGAACAAGAAGGTATTATTGACAGTTTAAAACCAAGAGAAACCCCATACGTCGAATATACAAAAGATGATATAATTGCCAGTTTCAAACAAGAAAATCAAAAATTAAAAAAACAGCAAAAAGAATTTATAGAGTATTTAGAAGCTGAAGAGAAAAGATTGGTTAAGTGTAGAGAGACAAGCCCAATTTATGAAGATAAATATTTTAATAAAAGGTATGTAACTCAAGATGTATTCGAAGAAGTTATACACATCTTATCAAAATATAAAGAAATAACAGGAAGTGATAACAAATGAAAAAAAACATATTTGATAAACCGTTTTATCTAATTGCAGAATATTGGCTCGGTGACTTACAAGGTTTTATAAAAACAGGCGACAATAAAGAAGAAATTATGAAGTTATTTGAAGAAAGATATATATGGAAACCAAATACTTTAGGTATAACAGAACAAAGTTTCGACTTATTAGAAGTTAATGCAAAAGTGATAGCTACTGACCAAGACATAATGAAAGAAATGAATAACCATGACTAAAGAAGAATTAAACTTATTAAAAGAAATAGAAAGTTTACCGAAAAATTTAAATATTAAAATTAGAGGATTGATTCTTGCTGAAGTTGCGTTAAGAGAAGAAAATAAACAACTTAAAGAAAATATAAAAAGAGCTTTCGATTATATCGAAAATCAAAGAATAAGGGAATTGTCTATAGTTGATGTTAACTCATTAACAGGAATATTAAACGAAGGAATGACGATTGATGAATAAAATTACAGAAGAAGATTATGTTGATGAAAAAATAGCTAAATTTAATGATAATTTCAGACTAATGCATGGATCTTTTGTACATGCACATAGGAAAGATATTGAAAATGTTATAAAAGATGCAAAATTAGAATACAGATCATATGAAATATCTCGCTTAAAGTCAGAAATAAAAGAAGAAAGACATAGAATAGATGAATTAGTTAAGCAAATAAATTTTAGATTTAATGAATTTCTTAGAAAAAATCAAATGGTAATAGATAACGAAAAAAAAGCTTTTGATATGAAGGTTAAGCCTTACGAACAACCTCAAATACCTACATTATTTGAAACTGTTATAATTCGTTTTGAACCAATGGCAGTGACTTTTATTCAAGAAATGATAAGTGATGATTAATGAATAAAGACTTTTATAAAGATTTACCAGGTTGGTTATGTGTGGTTTTAGATGAATCAATAAAAGAATATGGCAATGAACCATGGTTTGATAAAGCATGGGAAGAATATAGACAACACATAAAAAACAGTTCAATGGATGATATGAAAATGCCAGGCTATGTATTTAATAAGTATATAAATAATAATGGAGATAAATAAATGAAAAAATTTTTAGTAAAGGTGCCTTTAGATTACATATCTGGATATTTAAGATATGGGCATTATGAAGTAAAAATGGAAGCAGAAAGTTTAGAAGATTTAAAAAAATATATAAATAGTGAAGATGGAGAAGAATATATTAAAGATTTTGGCTTTATTGAAGTTGACGATTATGAACTGAGTGATTACGGTAATTTAGATTTATCTGATGTAACAATTGAGGAGATAGAAAAGTAATGGCTAAGTTTAATTTATCTAATATAATTCCTAAAAAATTTAATAAAAAAATATCTGTAGCGGATATTAAGCAATATTTAGTTGATGAATTTAATACAACCAATGAATTACAAAAAGAAGTTTATAGTTTGCAAGATAAATTAGATGAAGCAAAAAAAATTAAAGCAGAATATCTTTTAACATTAACTACTCTTGATGAATATAAAAATCGTATCGAAGAAGTAAAAAAACGTAATAAAAATTTAGAAAACAAAATCAAAGGACTTCAAGAAACTATTGAGGATAAAACTTCCGAAATAGCTAATTTAACATTAGAAAACAAAAAGATGGAAAAGTATATTAAAAATATGAAGGACAATATAAAAAACGATTTTATTCAGGAATATAAGAATAAAATTAGTAATTTAAAAGGCCATATAAAGAAAGATGATTTATTGAATATGAGGTGGTAATATTGAATGATATGATAAATACTATACAGCTCGGCGATTGTTATGAAATGATCAAGAAAATACCTGATAAGTCAATAGATTTAATAATTATTGACCCACCTTATGAGTTTTCAACCTTAGGCGGACAAGGAATACGTTCTGTAAGAAAAGTGTTTGATGAAATTGAAAAACAAAACCTTAACGTTGGCATTGATGAAAAAACTTTTTGACGAATTAAAAAGAGTTATGAAAGAATTTAATATATATATTTGGTGTAACAAAACAATGATACCTAAATTAATTGAATATTTTGTTTTAAAAAATGATTGCTTAATGGATATTATTTCGTGGCATAAAACTAATGCAATGCCTTTATGTGGTGGTACATATATACCAGACACTGAATATTGTTTATATTTTAAAAAGAATAGAAAACTAAATACTACTTATGATACAGCTAAGACTCATTATGAACTACCAATAAATATAGAAGATAAAAATAAATATAAACATCCAACTATAAAACCATTAAATATTATAAAAAATTTCATAATTAATAGTTCAAATGAAAATGACATTATATTAGATTGTTTCTGCGGTAGTGGAACAACTTGTGTGGCCGCCAAAGAAACAGGCCGAAGATTTATTGGCATGGAAATAAACCCAAAATATTACAAGATAGCAGTAGACAGGCTTAATGGTATTAATGCTAATGGTCAAACAAGTATTTTTACTGATTTTGAAAAAATGAGGTGATATAGATGAGTGCTAAAGAGATGTGGAAAGAAATTAAAGGCTATGAGGGGAAATATATTATTTCAAACTATGGAAAAATTATTTCATTACCTAGATATAAACAAAATAAAAGTAAACTACAATATGTTGAGCCAAAAGAAATAACCCCATATGTCAACACAAAAAATGGATATGTTTATGCTTATTTATGTAATGATGGAATTTACAAAAATGTAAGGCTTCATAGACTTGTCGCAGAAAATTTTATACCAAACCCTAATCATTTGCCACAAGTAAATCATAAAGATGGTAACAGACAAAATAATAAAGTTTCTAATCTTGAATGGTGTACAGCTAGTTATAACATTAGAGATATGTATAAACGTCTTAGGAAAGGAAAATGTTAAATGATAGAAATTAATAGAGATTTACGAGATATAGTTATAAGTGCATTAAGATACGCAATAGGACGAAAGACTTATGTAACACACGGTACTTGTGATTTTATAATGAAAAACTCACGAATGATAGATAATCACATGAAGAACGTAATGTTAAATGATTTGAAAAATATTGATGATTATTATGATAAAAATAGTTGTGATTATAAGATGTTTGTTGAATTTAAAGAATGGTTGGAGGAATTAGAGTGTTAAAAATTAAAGATAATGTAGATTTAAAAGAATTAGAGAAATTTGGGTTTGAAAAGAACGAATACTCTTATGTAAAAAAAATTTATTGTAGGCTTTGTACAATCATAATAGAAGTTCACCCTGATAAATTAATTTTTTTACAAAATGATTATTATGATAATGACTTTTCTTATTTAATTCCAAACATCATTTATGATTTAATTCAAGCAGGAATTGTAGAAAAGGTGGAACATGATGGACAATAGAACAATTGAAGAAGTAAGAGAAAATGAAACTAAACTTATTGATGAGATAAAACAATTAGAAAAAGAAAACAAAAAATATAAAAAAGTAATCGATAATTTAAAAGATAAGTTAATAAAGTATTTTGAAGTCGGTAGAGATAGTTATTTCTATGTATTGACAAGAGATAAAAGTGCTTTTGATTATGGAACAATGTCTTTTGATGATTTTATAGAGTTTAGCGAAGAACAAGTTGATGATATTGTTGATTTTTTAAAAGAGGTGGATTAAATGACTAGAGAAGATTATTTACAATATTATATTCAAGGTTCAGACCATTACTTAATTCCAAAAGATATATTTGATGAGTTATTTACTGAAACGAAGAATTGGAAGAAAGAAGCTCATCAATATAAAGAAGTAATAGATAAAGCTATTGAATATATAAATCTTATAGTGCTGGGTGAAACACTTAACGGAGAACCAGTCTTATTTAAAGAAGAAGCAGAGGGGCAATATTTATTAGATATTTTAAAAGAGGTGGAACATGAATAAAGAATATAATGAAACTTTAAAAAAAGGATACTGGCTAGATTTAATT
>ERZ1643249.2285-NODE-2285-length-18109-cov-6.166057_pt1 | contig 18109 bp, 17 predicted proteins | sample MGYA00579263_ERZ1643249 | MGnify/ENA primary metagenome ERZ1643249 (study PRJEB29033, sample SAMEA4952264) | chicken gut metagenome | biome: Broiler Chicken; feature: Gastrointestinal Tract; material: Caecum | place: Ireland | collected 2018 | study: Broiler... | reverse complement strand
CATTAAGTTGAACCGTAACATAAGATGTATTGAAATAAAGCACCATATAATTTAAGTATAGAAAATGCCCACGTTGAACCATAACATAAGATGTATTGAAATTAGTAGCACGATAGAAGCGGACGGAACAATGCAGTTGTTGAACCGTAACATAAGATGTATTGAAATTCCAAAGAAAAACGTGTGCCAATATGCACATCTATGTTGAACTGTAACATAAAATGATACTCATGTTTGTTGGTGATGTTTCTAAGACTAAAGTTGGCACGAAAATTTATAGAAGTTTTGATTGTTTCTTTCATATTCTGGAGGTACCTTTAGGGGAATATAAGAGATGAACTACTTGGGTTTTATATGAATATCACTCGTTGTCATTTCTAAGTTGTAATTCGAAAAAAGGTATGTTGATTTAGGCAGAAATGTATTCTTGGTTTCACTTTCTATGGGCTTGATGTGTAAATGGGTGATGCTGTGTCATATTTGACCATTTTTGGTGGTGAACAAAATAGTTAATTTCTATGCTGCCTTTGTGAAATCTTTCATTTTATAAACGGTATTTCCAAAATTGGATTGTATGAGATTGGATTGTTTTACGCCATATTTTTCTAAATTTCGCAGCACATGGATTTTTTTCACTGCAATATTTTCGACGGACATGGTTTGAAAATGGATAAATTATAAAGATATCTAATTGGTATCTTTATTCTATTGAATAAAATTATTATTTTTATGATTTTAATGATATTATTTTCAGGAATTCCATAAGTATTTAGAAAATAATTATCAGTTTTTTTTATTTTATTTTTGGTAGCTTGGAGCTATGTTTTAGTGGCTATAATAAATGGATGATGAAGGGAGTTTTTGACAATGCCCTGTTTTTTGTAGAATAAAAATGCAGACAAAATAAAGTCTTGTTTTTATTTTAGCTTGTGTGATTTATTCGATTTCGGCTGGGCTGCTTCATTTATGCAATTGGAAAAAAGTTATGAGGAACAATGGGATTATTGATCAGGTAAGAATGGTTTTGTTTTGTGCAAACTTTTGATTGACAATAGATATCAGTTGCTTTAATATGATTATATGAATATATTATCATATAATAAAAAAGGTGGTGAGTTTTTTGCATGTAGAAAATGAATCCCTTGAAACGGTTTATAGGGAAAACGAACTAGATGAAGAAACGCTGTTTGTTGTATCGCAAACATTTAAAGCATTAAGTGATATTACACGGATTCGTATTTTACATTTACTTTGTGAGTCGGAACATTCGGTTGGTGATATTGCCAATACCTTAGGATTGGCACAATCAGCGGTTTCACATCAGCTTCGCTTTTTGAAAAATCTTCGACTTGTCAAATTTCGACGGGAAGGAACTACCTTGTTTTACTCAACGGATGATGAACATATTATCAATTTATTGAAACAAACGATTGAACATGCCAGACATAATTAAATGATCAGGAAAGGAAGTGAAAAAATGTCACAACATCATGAACATCATCATACGCATACAGCCAATAAAAAAACTTTATTGATTTCTTTTATTATTATTACAGCTTATATGATTATTGAAGCCATTGGTGGTTATGTAACCAATAGTTTGGCACTTTTATCGGATGCTGGGCATATGTTTAGTGATTCATTATCACTTGGTATTGCTCTGGTTGCATTTATGTTAAGTGAGCGAGCAGCAAGTTATCATAAAACTTATGGCAATAAGCGTTTTGAAATTTTGGCAACCATTGTAAATGGGATTGCATTAATTGGGATTGCCTTGTTTATTTTTTATGAAGCGGTTGAACGTTTTTTTCAACCACCAGAGGTTGAAAGTTTAGGGATGCTTGTAATTAGCATTATTGGGCTTTTGGTTAATGTGCTGGTTGCTTGGATTATGATGCGCGGTGGAGATACAAAAGATAACTTGAATATGCGCGGTGCTTTTTTACATGTAATCAGTGATATGCTTGGTTCAGTCGGTGCCATTGTAGCAGCACTTTTGATGTTGGCATTTGGCTGGGTATGGGCAGATACTGTGGCGAGTGTGCTAGTGGCGGCACTTGTATTGCGTAGTGGATGGATTGTGACAAAAGAAGCCTTGTACATTTTAATGGAGGCTACACCGAAAAATGTGGATATTCATGCAGTCATTCAAGCGATAGAAGATGAAGAAGTGGTAGAGAGTATCCATGATTTACATGTTTGGACGATTACAAGTGGCTTAAATGCGTTATCTTGTCATATTGTTGTACATGAAAATATGACCATTGAGGAAAGCAGTGCACTTTTGCACCGGATTGAGCATAAGTTGGAGCATCTTCATATTTCCCATGTAACCGTGCAAGTGGAAAGTGATCAGCATCCGCATAAGGACTCGGTGCTTTGTACATTGGAGCATACTGTTACACATATGCATATGCACCAACATTAAAATTATTATTGTGTTTTGGTTGAAAAGAGATTTGGTTTTTTATACGATGAAGATCTTGTATATTTAGCAAAATAAATCAAAAAAGCTTGAGAATTTCTATTTTTTTTATGGACATTTTCAGGCTTTTTTGATGATAGATTGGCTTTGTTGTTGGTGTAGATTTTTTTGAAGTGATCGTTTTATTTTCGTTTTCATTGGTATTGTGTCACTCGTTCTTTCCAATTTTATCATTCAGGTTTGCATCAGCAAGTGTGACGAGAACGATTTTACTATGAATTTTTATGGGTTGCTGTTTTTTCATTTTTTATATGTTGAGACAGGGACAAAAATTAGAAATGGTTCCTGCGCATTTGATTTATTTTCTTCAAAGAGGGTAGCAAGCTTGCTGTTAAAGATAGGTGTGTCTCTTGTTTTCTATAGAGGTGTTTATTAGAAAAAATATTTATAAATATATGTATAAATTCATTTCTATTGAAAATATTTTATCTTTATATATAAATCAATGATGAGATGATATCCAATCGAGAATGTATCATTTCTAATAATTAAATTATAATAAAAATTATTTTTATAGCTGTTGATGAAGAAGGCTTTCTATATCAATGATGAAAACCGTTCTGACATGCATACTTCTTCTGCTCGATTTATCCCATCCAGACATTCAAATATGCCAAATACGGGTACAACAAATGATTATAAAGAATAAATCCATTGTCATGAATTTACAAAAGAATTTCGTTTCTTCTTACTATGTTGGCTTTCTATTTAAGCAAAAAGATGGATAAAAATGCTTGCAGTTAAAGGAGATAGAGAATTTCTAGAAGGGTAGGCAAATCACTTGCATACGGTATAGGGGTATATTATAATCGCTTTGAGGTGAATTTATGAAAGAAAGTGAAAAGGAAAGTTGCCACCAGACAGGTGTACGAAAAAGTCATCATTCTGAAGCAGTTAAGAAAAACTTGGTTACTCGCTTAAATCGAATTGAGGGGCAAATTCGTGGAATTAAAGGAATGATTGAAAAGGATACATACTGTGATGATGTCATTACACAGCTTGCAGCAGCACAATCTGCATTAAACAGTGTAGCCAAAATTTTATTTGAAGGCCATTTAAAAAGCTGTGTTCTGGACAGAATAAATGAAGGCGATTTAGAAGTTTTAGACGAGGTTTTGCATACGATTGAAAAATTGATAAAAAAATGAAAGGGTGGTTTTACATGGAAAAACAAATTTTAAAAGTTGGCGGGATGTCATGTGGTCATTGTAAAAAAGCAGTGGAAAATGCGGTTGGTAATTTAAACGGCGTACAAGCAGCTGTTGTTGATCTAGAGCAAGCAACAGTGGAGGTACAATTTGATGCGAATATTGTAACCTTAGGTGAAATTAAAGAAGTTATTGACGATCAAGGGTATGATGTAGAATAGGTTTTGTTTGGAATAAAGCAAAACAAAAGTAAAAGTGTTTCAATCATGTTTTTTGTTACACTTTTTCTTTGGATGAAAATATACCCATATAGGGTATTTGGGGTGGGAATATGACAAAGAAACAAAAAGAAATTCATTATCAGATTACTGGAATGACCTGTGCAGCCTGTTCATCTCGAATTGAAAAGACAATTGGAAAAATGCCTGGGGTTGAGTCGGTTCATGTGAATTTGGCATTGGAGGAGGCAACCATTCATTATGATTCAGAAGTTGTTTCTGATGTGGAGTTTCAAAAGAAAATTCGGACACTCGGATTTGATGTTGTTCAAGACAAGAAAGAATTTATGATTCAAGGAATGACGTGTGCGGCTTGCTCGACTCGTGTGGAAAAAGGGCTGTGTAAATTAGATGGCATCAGTGGCGCAAATGTAAATTTGGCTTTGGAAATTGCAACGGTCGAATACAATCCGGCTGTGATTTCGGTATCAGATATGATTGCACAAATCCAGAAGCTTGGCTACGGGGCTATGTTAAAAGAAGAAAAGCAAGAACAAAAAGATCACCGTCAAATCCATATTCAAAAATTGAAAAGAAAATTGGCAGTATCCATTATTTTTACCTTACCCTTATTGTGGACTATGTTTGGTCATTTTTCATGGACTTCTTTTATAGCTGTGCCAGATATCCTTATGAATCCGTGGATACAGTTGGCGTTGGCTACACCAGTACAATTTATCATTGGTGGACAGTTTTATGTTGGGGCCTATAAAGCACTTCGCAATAAAAGTGCCAATATGGATGTTTTGGTTGCGTTAGGTACATCAGCAGCATATTTTTATAGTTTGTATGAGACGTTGCGCTATGTTGCCAACACATCCAGTGAGCATTCGGTTCATCTATATTATGAGACAAGTGCAGTGTTAATTACTTTGATTTTACTCGGTAAACTGCTGGAAGCAAGAGCAAAAGGGCGATCTTCTGAAGCAATTCAGAAGCTGATGGGATTACAAGCAAAAACGGCACTTGTACTTCGAGAGGGTCAAGAAATAGAGATTCCGATTGAACAAGTTGTTTTGTCAGATCTTGTTTTGGTCAAACCAGGAGAAAAAATTCCTGTTGACGGTGAAGTTATTGAAGGAACATCCTCAGTTGACGAATCTATGTTAACTGGTGAGAGTGTACCAGTAGATAAAGCAGTTGGAGATCCAGTAATCGGAGCAACTATCAATAAAAACGGCTTTTTAAAGATACGTGTAACAAAAGTCGGGCATGATTCAGTTTTGTCACAAATTGTAAAGGTGGTTGAGGAAGCACAAGGTTCAAAAGCACCGATTCAAAGATTTGCTGATAAAATCTCTGGTATTTTTGTACCAATTGTTGTTGCAGTGGCTTTACTTACCTTTGTACTTTGGTATGTTTGGCTACGTCCAGGAGATTTTGCTTCTGCATTGGAGAATTTAATTGCTGTTTTGGTCATTGCTTGTCCATGCGCGCTTGGTTTGGCAACGCCTACTTCCATTATGGCAGGTTCTGGTCGTGCGGCAGAATTTGGCATTTTATTTAAAGGCGGTGAACATCTGGAGCGAGCACATACCATTGATACAGTGATATTAGATAAAACTGGAACGGTAACAAAAGGTGTCCCAGAGCTAACAGATGTTCATATCCACACTGCAATGGATGAAGCACAATTTTTATCTTTGGTTGCTTCTGCAGAAAGTCAATCAGAACATCCACTTGCTGTTGCAATTGTAAAAGGCGTAAAGGAAAAAGGAATTCCGTTCGTTCACGTAGCAGATTTTCAAGCCATACCTGGTTATGGAATCCAAGCGACGATACAAAATCAAAGTATTTCAATCGGAACGAGAAGATTAATGGAACGAGAATCAATTGATATTGCTGCAATAGTTTCAGAAATGGAAGCGTTGGAAGATAGTGGCAAAACTGTTATGTTGGTTGGTATTGATGGTGTATATCAAGGTATGCTTGCGGTTGCCGATACGATTAAAGAAAGTTCAAAGGAAGCTGTGCGGCGTTTAAAAGAGGATTTACAGTTGGAAGTCATTATGGTGACTGGGGACAATAAAAAAACTGCGCAAGCCATTGCCAAAGAGGCCAACATTTCAAATGTTATTGCTGAGGTTCTTCCTGAAGGAAAGGTCGCGGTGATTCAGGAACTTCAGGCAAAGGGAAAAAAGGTTGCGATGGTTGGAGATGGTATTAATGATGCACCAGCACTGGCAGCAGCCGATACCAGCATGGCACTTGGAACTGGTACAGATATTGCAATGGAAGCTGCGGATATTACCCTTATTCAAGGGGACTTAAATACAATTGCTGATGCAATATTTATGAGTAAGCAGACGATGCGCAATATTAAGCAAAATCTGTTCTGGGCACTTTTATACAACAGCATCGGTATTCCAATTGCAGCAATGGGATTTTTGGAGCCGTGGCTTGCCGGTGCAGCGATGGCGTTTAGCTCCGTTTCCGTTGTTCTGAATGCACTTCGGCTGCAAAGAATTCGTTTATAGTTGATAAAGGTTCTAGTTAAAATTCTTTTGAAAATCATTTAATTATGAAGGAATGAATTATACTTAGTAAATAAAAATCAGGATTTATGATCAAAAAATGATTGTAGATTCTGATTTTTTATTTTGATTTTTCATCTGGATTGAAAATGATGGCGTGCTTGTTTTCGTCTCTTGCTACTGTAGAGTCTAGATTTAAATAAATTGTAAGTAAAAGAGATGAGCAAGAAAAAAGTTTGATTATTTATTATATAAATAAAATAAGTATATAAAAATATTGCCATGCGCCTAGAGGCTTGTATGAAAAAAAAAGAAGTCCCAGTCCTGTGACTTTTCTTTTAGAAAGGAAGATGTTTTTTGTTTGGATGATTCTTATTTCAACTTTTCTTTTATGGCTTTTTCATAAAGTAAACGTCTTTTTTCATATGGAATCATTTTTGGAGGTTGGTAAACATTGAGTGGTGGTATCAGCTAAATCATTGTATAGCTCATCCTTTTAACTATACAAGATGTAGGGATGCCACAATTTTCTTCTCTCATTTGGTTACTTGTATAGTTTTCAGTATATTTTCTATTGTATTTGATATTGGTCAGAGCAAATTTTCGTTTGTCTTTTTGGCGTATGATCTAACGTAAAAATTTCTGTATAAAGAATCATAAAAGTATTATCCCAGTTTGTATTCTTATTGGCGCATGCTTTTATTGGTTTAAACAGTTCGTCTTGTTATTTCTTTATTTAAGGGGAGAAATTTTTTCATATGTATTAAAATGAATGGGTTTGTATCCTCTTGATTCCAATTTTTTGTGTCTATTGATTGGTTTTCATTTTGGCGTAAAATCATTTTCTTATATTTTTGGTCAGTTTTTATTTTTAAGGCTTCAATGTATATGTTTGTTTTTTTGTAGAAAATAAGGAATACATAATATTTCGTGAGGATGAACATCAGTCTGTGTGAAGTTTGAGTTACCAATGTATATTTCATCAATTTTTTTAAAGTTGACTGGATTGATTTTTTTCATTTATCAAAAAGTATGTTGTAAATATCTGTTGTAAAATTGAATTGCTGTTTCCTATTTCAACACATCAAATGTTTCTTTTGTTTCATTTTGATTTAAGTAAGGCACATGTTTTCATGAAAGAATATGCCATAAAAAATTGCCATCCTTTTATATGTATTTTTCAAGCTTTTTCACTAACATTGTTAACAAATCAAGAAAGCCATTTTTTTACAAATTCCTTTTCTTCACGTTTTTCCTTTGTTTTATTTTTGTCTAAGTATATTGTTATTATAATGGCTATCTGGTCGACCTGTAATAAATTTTGAAACGGTCAAATACAAATTAGATGAATTTAAAGAAATGTTCGATGTTCCAATCTGCATAAAATTGTGTGAATGACTCCAAGAAAATATGTGCAATATATGTAAGAAAGAAGTACATCCTCTTTATTCCATAAAATCAATTATTTTTAGATTTATGGCTTACTAATAATTGACAGACGGAAAATGTAATAATATGATTAAAAAATAAAGTGATTTTTGTAAAGTTGAGGGGTGCTTGCTATAAATTTATTTAAAAGCATCGCTTGAAAAATGATTATTATAATGGGGAGATATGTATGAAAAGAAAACATTTAGTTATGATGCTTGTATCAATTTTGATGGTCGTATTTTTAACGGCATGTGGTTCGGATAATTCAACTGCGAATCCGAACACAAATGATGCTAACAATCAGAGTAATGAAACAAAGGAGAAATTCCGTGTTGGCATGGAGGCAGCTTATGCGCCGTTTAACTGGACGCAAGTTGATGATTCTAACGGAGCTGTTCCAATTTCTGGAGCAAAGGAATACGCAGCTGGTTATGATGTCGAAATTGCGAAAAAAATTGCGGAAGGTCTTGGCAAAGAATTAGAAATTGTAAAAATTTCATGGAGTGGATTGGAGCCAGCAGTTACCTCGGGAACAGTAGATGCAATTATTGCGGGTATGTCAGCGACAGAAAAACGGAAAGAACAAATTGATTTTACAGATAATTATTATACATCTGACTTAGTTATGCTTGTGCAAAAGGGAAGTCAGTATGAAAATGCAACATCTATCCAAGATTTTTCTGGTGCCAAAATTACTGCACAGCTAAGCACCTTCCATTATGATGTCATTGATCAAATTCAAGGTGTGAATAAGCAAACGGCAATGGATGATTTTACAGCTTTGCGTGTTGCATTGCAGTCTGGTATTATTGATGGGTATGTTGCAGAACGTCCAGAAGGGTTAAGCGCAGAGGTTGCAATTTCTGGATTTACAATGATTGAATTTGCAGAGGGACAAGGATTTCAAGCAGATGTAAATGAGGTTTCTATTGCTGTTGGATTGAAAAAGAACAGCCCACTAACTACCCAAATTAATGAAATTTTAGCTGGTATTTCTGAAGAAGAACGTACACAACTAATGAATCAAGCGGTTCAAAATCAACCAGCGATGAATTAATGTATGAGAGTTAAAACCGAATGTGTAGCTTTTATATACATTCGGTTTTATTTTCATGCAAAAGAAAATTTATTCATATGGAAAGAAGGTAAGATCAATGATTCAAAGTATGATTGAAATCACAGCAGAATATTGGCCAATGTTTCTAAGAGGTGCGGGTATGACTTTGTTGATTGCCATTACCGGAACCATTCTTGGAGCTCTAATTGGGCTAATTATTGGTGTGATTCGAACCATTCCCAAACCGGATAAAGGTTGGAAACGTGTTTTTTTAAAAACGATTGATTTTTTATTGGCTTGTTATATTGAATTTTTTCGTGGTACGCCGATGATGGTGCAAGCGATGATTATTTTTTATGGTATTGCACAAGTATTTGGGATTCACTTAAATGTTACATTGGCTGCGATTTTTATTGTAACGATTAATACAGGAGCTTATATGGCGGAAATTGTACGTGGTGGCATTATTTCCATTGATAAGGGTCAATTTGAGGCAGCTCAAGCGATTGGTATGACCCATGTTCAGACTATGACAAATATTGTTTTACCACAGGTGCTTCGCAATATTTTACCAGCTACAGGCAATGAGTTTGTGATTAATATTAAAGATACATCTGTGTTAAGTGTTATTTCTGTAACGGAGCTTTTTTTTCAGGGACGTTCGGTGCAAGGAGCAACATTTGATACATTTGCGACTTATTTTATTATTGCGTTAATTTATTTGTTTTTAACTTTTACAGTGACGCGGATTTTGCGCCTGATTGAACGAAAAATGGATGGAAAAGAGCATTATGATTTAAGTGGCAATCAAATGCAGATTTAATCCTGGAAAATGGAGAGGCATGAACGATGAAAAATATTATTCAAATTAAAAATTTAAATAAGAAATTTGGCAATCATGAGGTATTGAAAGATATTAATTTCGATGTACATAAAGGAGAAGTCGTATGTGTTATTGGCTCATCCGGTTCAGGAAAGTCAACACTGTTACGCTGTATCAATTTATTGGAAAAACCAACTGGAGGACAAATTATTTATAAAGGTGAAAATATTTTAGATGATAAGCATGATATTTATGCTTACCGTACAAAGCTAGGAATGGTGTTTCAGCAGTTTAATTTATTTAACAATCATACTGTTTTAAAAAATTGTACTGTTGGACAAGTAAAAGTTTTGAAGCGTTCTCAGAAGGAAGCAGAGCAGGTGGCACTGAAATATTTGAAATTGGTTGGTATGGGGCAGTTTATTCATGCGAAGCCAAAACAGCTTTCTGGAGGGCAGAAACAGAGGGTTGCTATTGCACGTGCATTGTCAATGGAGCCAGATGCGTTGTTATTTGACGAGCCAACTTCTGCACTAGATCCAGAAATGGTCGGAGAGGTTTTAAAAGTGATGAAGGAACTGGCTCAATCTGGGCTTACGATGATTGTTGTAACACATGAGATGGAATTTGCTCGGGAGGTATCTGATCGCGTTGTTTTTATGGACAAAGGTGTGATTGCAGAGGAAGGGTCGCCAGATCAAATTTTTAATCATCCGGCGCAGGAGCGAACCAGAGTGTTTTTAAGTCGGATATTAAAATAAATTCAATTAAATAAAAATATTTATTTTATATCCATAGCAAAATATTTTTGGAGATCTTTTGACATAAGTTTTCAATAATTTTTGTCTTAGGTCAGTATATTTCTGGTATAATTTGATTAAATATTGCAAAACATCCATAAACGAAAGGAGACAAATGTTTATCCAGAGGATAAATATCTGCCAAATTTCGTTTATGGATGTTTATTTGTACACAGGATGTATCTCACTTTTTGAAATGATTTTCATAAAAATTGATAACATCGTCAATTACAGTTTGTCTTTTGGTTTCATTTAGAATTTCATGACGCATATTTGGGTAGATTCGCTTTTCAATTTGGCGATATCCGACCTTTTTCAAAGAATGAATGGAATCGTCCAAGCCTTTTTGGCCACCTGTGACACGGTCATCCACCCCAGATAGAAATAAAATCGGCAAATCTGGATTTTTCACCTGGTAGTGATCATAATGATGAAGTCCGATAACAAGTTCATACAACGTGATGTATCCGGCATTGGTAAAAGAAAATCCACATAATGGATCATTTTGATAGGTTGTTACATTGTCTGGATTATAGCTGAGCCATTCGTTTAGGTTTTCATCTTTTCTGGATGTTGCATATTCGGCAAAAAATCGAATAAGTGGATGATGTGTTTTGACACCAGAGAATTTCATAATCCATTTTGATAAAAACCTTGCAGCCCGTACGCCTTTTCTATAGCAAGGTGCACCAGAAAGAATCAACTTTTGAATTTGGTTATCGTAGACTTGAATAAAATTTCTGGCGATTAAACTTCCCATGGAATGGGCAAACATATAAATCGGTGCGTTTGGCTCAATATTACGGAGATACTCATTTATGATCCGTTGATCTTGAATCAGTAGTTTGACACCGTCTTTTTTGGCAAAATATCCATAATCTGCATCAGATAAAATGGATTTCCCATGTCCACGTAAATCTGAAATCAATACTGTGTAGCCATGTTCCTGCAACTTTTTGGCAAAAAAATCATAGCGTGCCTTATGTTCGCTCATTCCATGGATAATCTGAATGCTTGCTTTGGGATTTTCGACTGCATATACATGTATGGAAATTGGTAATCCATCTGTTGCCGTGATAATTTTTTCCATTTTGTAAGTACCTCTTTATAGTGAAGATTAGAATTTGCTTCTTCATTTGTTCTTTCTTTTGTTTTTTTTCAATGATCTTTTGTGGTTTTTGTCTTTTTTAAGTAGGCTTGAAATGTTTTCTGATTTTTCAATATAGCTTTACTATACTTGGTGGAATAGATGTTTTGTTCCCACAGTCTTTTGGCTCCAGTTTCGCCCAGATTGTATGCCATTAATACGGCATGTGGATTTTTATATTTTTTAAAAAGATCGGCGAGTATATACATTCCAGCTTGAATATTTTGATAAGGGTTCAGAAAGTTTTTGATTTGTAATGTCTCAGCTAGCCATTCGTGGTTAATTTCGTTGATTTGCATCAATCCCCAATCTTTTGTATTGCTGATAATGGTTTCATCAAATCCACTTTCTTGTTGGATTAACCCCATAATCAATGTAAATTCCAAGTCATAGCTATGCGCTAAGTAGTAAATATTTTGCTGTAATTCTTCATCAAGTGGAACATTGAGTGGGATAAATTCGTTTTCTAGATGTCTGCTCCAATTTCTTGTTTGTTTGGGTTCTTCTGTTTCCAGCAACCCGAGTAAAAAATAAAGAAGACTGCTGAAAAAAAATCCAATAAATATACCTGTACATAAAATAATCGTATTTTTATTGCGTTTTTGTCGCAGGAAAGATAAATTTTGCATAAAATCCCTCTTTCATCATCTTTAATATCTTGTATTATTCTACCATTTTATGGAAAGAAAAGCATAAATTTTTTGTAATAATACATATATCGGAAAGGAATAATCATTCTGTTTTATAAAACTGACACAAGTGACAAATAAAATCGAATTACTTGTGTATCTAATGTGAAAGGCGCATAATTGTTTTGGACAATATTTGTTGAAATAATTGAAAAGCGCTTACTGTCAATAAAAGTTTTGATTAGAAGGCGTGCTTCATCCTTTTTAGGGGAGGTAGAATGAAATGAATACCAAGAAAACATTTTTAATTTTATTTCTTGTGGTTTTTCTTGTGATGGTTGGATTTGGGATTATTATTCCTGTTTTGCCATTTCTGGCGGAAAATTTAGGTGCATCACCATCAGAGCTTGGCTGGCTGCTTGCCATTTATTCCATCATGCAGTTATTTTTTTCACCGATTTGGGGAAAAATTTCGGATCGTATCGGCAGAAAGCCAGTTATGTTTATCGGAATTATAGGACTTGCCCTGTCTTTTTTTATTATGGCATGGGCTGACTCTCTTTGGCTTCTTTTTGTAGCAAGAACATTGGGCGGGATTTTATCTTCTGCTAATATTCCGACTGCAATGGCGTATGCAGCCGATATTACCTCTGCTAAAGATCGAGGAAAAGGTATGGGAATTGTCGGAGCGGCAACCGGTATGGGTTTTGTATTCGGACCAGCATTGGGTGGAATTTTTTCAAAAGTTGATTTAAGTTTTCCATTTTATTTGGCAGCTCTTTTTTCATTATTTACAGCTGTTTTGGTTCTTTTTGTATTGAAAGAGTCGCTAAATCAATCAAAAAATGAAATTGATCCAGTACCCAAACGCTCTGTTGTTGAGCAGTTAACTTCACCTTTAATTTGGATGTTTATTTTGCAATTGATTGTTAGTTTGTCCATGGCAGGTTTGGAAGCTATGTATGCCTATTATGTGCATGATAAATTGGGGCTGTTTACAGTTGAGCTGGGTTATATTTTTATGGTGATGGGAGTGGCCAGTGCAGTTGTCCAAGGTGTTTTAGTCGGTAAGCTTTCAAAGCGATTTGGCGAAGGGAAGGTCATACAGCTTGGAATTTTTATTTCAGTCATTGGTTTTGTTTTGATTTTATTTTCTGTAAATTTCTTTACTGCTGCACTTTATTTGACGATTTTTGGAATCGGAAACAGCTTTATTCGTCCGGCAATGGGGGCGCTTTTGACGAAAACAACAACAAAGGATTTCGGTAGCATTACAGGATTAAATTCTTCGTTTGATTCATTTGGAAGAATTATCGGTCCACCATTAGGCGGATGGCTGTATGAGTATGCGATTGGACTACCGTTTATTGTTGGTGCTGTGCTGACTTTTATGTCTTTGGCATTGTATCCAATATTTATGCTGCATATGAAAAAAAGAAATCATGTATGGATTTCTGGTGAATAAAGTGAGAAGAATTTTATGAAAGAAAATTTAACAGAAGAGGCTGGGACAAAAGGATCAATTCAAGGAAAAAAACGAACAGATAAAATTTTATATCTGTTCGTTTTTTTGTTCTGATTTTATAAATTTTATTATTTAAAGTCAGTTGTTTTGCCTTATCCCTATTGAATGTCTTATGTCAACAATCATATATACGTTTTACAATTTCTTGTGATGGATAAGAGCTTACATTATTATATTTATTTTATGGGTTGATTTTAAGTCAATGGTTCATACAAATGATAAATGATCAAGCAGTTTGTCTGGAAGGAAAATATGGTGTATGAGCACATAAGATGTGTCATAGCATTTGAGTCAATTGCAATGTTTCTTCGTTGAGATGCATAAAATAATGGTAAAATGTACTGGAAATATGTTTAGAAATCATGTTAAGAGACTTTAATATCATTTTAGCATTATGGGTTCATTGATGTTGAGGGTTGTGTTAAAAAATTCTTTTCATGTGGCATGATTACTTGAAGCAACATTTCTTTCATCAATATGTAGAAAAATTTTATTTGAAAAAAATGACTGTAATTGCGATAAAATTGTTGATACATTTCTCTAGTAGATCATGAAATGCACATGAGTGGTTCTTCCATCAATGCTCGAAGGTTTCTCAGTTGTTTAATATGATGATATCAATTCTTTTTAATCAGAATATTTTTTAATTATTTTTTATTATTTCTTTTTTGTTTTATCCTTTCATATTTTTGTGGTAAGAATTTTTTGTTCTTTGTCCATCCTTTCAATCGTGCTCGTTTAACTATTTTATTGGTTTGTTTTTTGAATTTGGTAAAAACCATTGTAATGCCAAAAAATCTAGCTGTTTGAATTGGTTTTTGGCAAAGTTTCCAGATCCATCAATAAAAGCAACAATTTTTTTCTTTAGAGGATTTGTTCATGTTTGGGTTCTCCATTTATTCAAGAATATTTTTTATGATAAAGAGACAAATCAAAACAACAACAGAATTTGGTTGTTTCAAAATACCAGTAGATGATATTTACAGCAATGAATGCTGCTGATTATGGATAATTTGAGCAAATTGTTACAGGGATTTTATCTATTTTGTGTAATATAAAGAGTAGGGGACAGGTTTATTTTTATTTTAATATTTTTTCATCAATTTATTATTCCAATCGATAGAATTAGATTATAATAGTTTTAAAGGATGACTAGAAGGAGTGATTTTTTATGCAAAGAAGTTTTAAAGCTTTATTGGTTTCAGAGAAAGATGGAAAGTATGTTCGAGAAATTGTTGAAAGACCTTTTGATTCTTTGCCGCAGGGAGAAGTTCTGGTGCAGGTACACTATTCTTCTTTAAATTATAAAGATGCACTCTCTGCGCATGGAAATAAAGGTGTAACGAAAAGTTATCCGCATGTACCAGGAATTGATGCTTGTGGAATTGTTGAAGAAAGTACCTCAGATGATATTCTTGTTGGGGATAAAGTTATTGTTACCAGCTATGATTTGGGTATGAATACATCAGGTGGATTTTCAGAGTATATTCGTGTACCAGCGGCATGGGTTGTGAAGCTTCCAACAAATTTGACATTGCGTGAAAGTATGATATATGGTACAGCTGGATTTACGGCTGCCCTATCGGTTTCAAAATTGATTCGTGATGTAAAGCGAAAAGACGGTACAATCCTGGTAACCGGAGGAACTGGCGGTGTAGCGACTTTGGCTGTAAAAATGCTGAAAAAGCTTGGTTATCGTGTTGTAGTGGCGACCGGAAAATTGGATATGCAAAAGAATGCACTGCTTAAAATTGGCGCAGATGAAGTGATTTCTCGAGAAGAAGTGGATGACAAGTCTGGTCGCCCGCTGTTAAAACCGAAATGGGCCGGTGTTATTGACACAGTTGGAGGTAATATTTTGGCAACAGCATTAAAAACAACTCAACCGAATGGTGTTGTTACAGCTTGTGGAAATATTGGCGGGGCTAAATTGGAAACAACCGTTTTTCCATTTATTTTAAATGGTGTTAGCCTAAAAGGAATTGATTCTGCTACTTGCCCAATGGAAATTCGCCAGAAAGTTTGGGAATCTATGGCAACAGATTGGAAGCCAGATGATCTTGAGGATATGGTAAATGAGGTTGATTTGAAAGGGCTTTTGTCAGAGATAGAAGCCATTATGAACGGTCAACATATCGGAAGAACCATTGTTTGTTTAAAACCACAAAAATAATTTTTCTATTCATTAGGAATCACCAATGCCAAAAGCGTTTGGTGATTTTTTATTTGGGATTAGAAATGATAAGGATCTATGATTTTGCAATCAGTTATATATCATTATGCTGAGGTTATTCCAATAAAAATGACTATACATCAATATTTATTCTATTTCCTAAAATAGGTTTTTTTATCGTTTTTCAACATAAACATGAACAAATACATCTTACTAATAAAATTAAGTTTTTCAATGTACAAGCTGTATTTTAAAAAAATAACTTAAACAAAACAATATGAATATCCTCTACAATATACAAAATCATAGATTCCCCTTGCCTATGGGTTTTTTAAATTCTTTGGCAAGGAATTTTTACATTACAAAGTTATAAAACCTTATAGGCGAAAGGTTTCGCTATTCTGTGAGCGTTCATATTTGCAGCGAGTTGATGTGCTTAACGAAGTAATTCATAGTTACCTAGTTATTGTCATCTATGAAATAATCTAAAATGGAGAAATTCTTTTTTTCAACTCCTCATTACTTAGTTATCGTTATTTGCTTACTGTTTACGTTCATTCTTGAAAAAGGCGGCAATAGGCAAAAATATCAATCTACATTCATTCAGGCATATACACATACATCCTTACTTATTGAAGCAAATGTGCATACCAAAGAAATACAAGAAAGGCTCGGTCACTCTGATATAAAAATCATAATGGATATTGACACTTATATGACAAAGAATATGAAGAGGCAGCAGAAAAACTCACCTTGCTTATGGATGATATAGCAAAAATATTGTTAAATGATGAAACATGAACGAAATAGCATTGGACACCTAATAAACCATTGAAAATAAATGGTTTATTTTTATGTATAAGTCATCATTTCAATGTTTTGTAAGGAATAAGAGATAAAAATTCATCATATCCTATGATATAAATAAAATTTTTCTCATACATAATTTGAAATAACTATCTTTTGATTTAATATTTTTTGAAGTATTTAGAAATATGATCTTTATATCAAACTCATTTTAAAACTATGATGCGATTATTATTTAAATATAATAGAATAAAATAAATATGAGAATAGTATTTAATTTTATTGACAAAAAACCAAAACTATAGTACAGTGAATATAACTTCAAGATCAGACACAAATTAGACAAAAAAGGAGGCGGATAAATGAAAATTAAAGATTCGGTTGTTTTCATTACAGGAGGCGCATCAGGTTTGGGTGCGGAAGTCGCCAAAGCGATAGTCAAGAAAGAGGGTAAAGTTATAATTGCTGACATGAATGAAAAAGATGGCGATTTACTTGTCAAACAGCTTGGAAAGCAGGCGTTTTTTACAAAATGCGATGTGACTTGTACAGAAGAAAACCAGGCTGCCATACAAAGTGGAATGCAAAAATTTGGTAAAATTACAGGACTGGTCAATGCAGCGGGTATCGCAGGAGCTGATCGAACAATTGGTCGCAATGGACCAGCAGATTTGCAGAGATTTATGAAAGCGATTTCAATTAATTTGGTTGGTTCTTTTGATATGATTCGGCTTTGCGCTTGGGAAATGATAAAAAATGAAGCCAATGAAAATGGTGAGCGCGGTGTAATTGTAAATGTTGCCTCCATTGCAGCATTTGATGGACAAATTGGTCAGGCGGCTTATGCAGCATCTAAAGCTGGGGTTGTTGGTATGACTTTACCAATTGCACGAGACCTTTCTAGGGAAGGAATTCGTATTAACAGCATTGCACCAGGGATTTTCAATACGCCTATGATGCAGGCAATGCCGCAAGAAGTACGTGATTCGTTGGGTGCAACGGTTCCGTTTCCTAAACGGTTGGGTGAGCCGCATGAATTTGCTTCTTTGGTATTGGAAGTGCTAACCAATCCTTATCTAAATGGCGAGACCATTCGTTTGGATGGGGCAATCCGAATGCCTCCAAAATAAAATATCTTCCTTGTTCTTCTCAGTACAGACAACAAAAGCAATGTACTGAGATTTTTTTGTGATAAAAATTATTGATCCACAGGAGGAATTTCAATGAGAGAAGTGGTAGTAGTTGCAGCAGCAAGAACACCTTTTGCAAAATTTGGTGGTGCATTAAAGAACAAAAAAGCGGATGAGTTAGGGGCACTTGCAAGAAAAGAAG
>ERZ1643249.2283-NODE-2283-length-18151-cov-5.251437_pt1 | contig 18151 bp, 10 predicted proteins | sample MGYA00579263_ERZ1643249 | MGnify/ENA primary metagenome ERZ1643249 (study PRJEB29033, sample SAMEA4952264) | chicken gut metagenome | biome: Broiler Chicken; feature: Gastrointestinal Tract; material: Caecum | place: Ireland | collected 2018 | study: Broiler... | reverse complement strand
ATGTTCACGGCGTACACCGCGGTGATATTGACGTGGAATCTGCCCGCTTCGTACCAGACAGAGCCGAAAACGCTGTTGTTGTTATAAGTATTGAACGCGATCGTCAGCAATCTTATATCTTCAATGTCGGAAAGATCGACAAGCACTTCTACCCATTCGCCCGTAGAAAGAATCACGGGTTCGGAAATTGTGACTCCGTCATAGGCGAGGAAATAGGTCATGGGACGATTCGCGTTGTACGAATAGCCCTGCAGCCAGAAGCGGAGATACGAATATTCTTCTGCCGAATCGGCAAGCGACAACGTCATCCGATAGGGACCGAACCATTCGTCGGGAACGTCGGTAAACTCGACCTTGGTCGTCGGCTTTCCGTCGTACGTCGTTTCCGTATCCAGCGTAATGCCGTCCTTGCTCGTAAGCGGCGTATCGACGTTATAGAACGTCGTAATCTGCTCCTTGCCGAACGCCGTGTCGAAATACATGATTTCGCCCTCTTCGAGTTCCAGGAGATTGACCGCCGCGTAATAGCGGAACATATCCATGTTCTCGTAGCCTTCCAGGTTGGAAAGGACGCTTTCCCAGGAGGCGAGATATTCCGCCTGCGCGATCACTTCTTCCGCCGTCTTGTCGTCGGCGGCAAGAATGTCGTCCGCCACCTGCATGAGGTAGTCTACCGTGGGCGCGACCTCTTCGCTGACGAGAATTTCCACCCGCACCGAACCCGTATAGCCGGGCGTCGTCACCGTGGCGACCAGGGTATAGACGCCCGTCTCTTCAAAGGTAATGCTGCCCGCCATTTCCGAGCTTTCGCCGCCGAATTCCACCGTATAGGCGTATGCGAGATCGGGGTAAGTCTCGGAAGAGGCGACAAAGGAGGTCAAATCGAGCGTCGCGCCGAGACCGTAAGAAACCGCCGGTTCGAATGCGTCGCTGATCTGAATGTCGTCCACCGCCTTAATGCCGTACACCGCGGAAATATGCGCATAGAAATAGTCGTTCTCGGAAGTAATCGACCCCCAGATGTCATTGCCGTTGAGCGAATAGAAAGCAAGGGTCAGACCGCTGAGATCCGTGATGTTGTTCGCTTCGAGATCGATGACGATTTCCGTCCATTCGTCCGTTGCGAGAACGGTCGGCTGGACAAATCTCGTGCCGTTGTAGAGGATCGCGTATTCCAAAGGCCTGTTGTTCTGCATGAGCCCGGAATGTCCGCGGATGGCAAAGCGGAGATAATCGTACCCCTCTGCGCTTTCGCCGGGATAGGCAAAATTGATGAGGAAGGGCGAGAACCAGCCTTCCACGTCGGTGAATTCGACCTTCATCGTAGGCTCGCCGTTATACGTCATCTCGGTGTCCAGCGTAAGTCCGTTCTTGGTCTCCACCGGCTCGTTGCGGTTGTATTCGAGCGTAACCTGATCTTTGCCCATCGCCGTGTCGAAGTACATTACCTTGCCCTCTTCGAGATCGACGAGATTGAGCGCCGCATAGAAGCGGAACATATCCAGATTTTCCGCGCCGTAGATGCCGTCCAGCATCCCCTCCCAGCTTTCGAGAAGGGCAGCCATTTCCCGCACTTCCTCCGACGTCTTGTCGTCGGCGGCGAGAACGGCGTCCACCGTGTCCGCGATCTCGTCCGCGGTGGGATTGTCCGCCGTGCCGTTGACGTAGACCGTAATGCTCTCCGAGCCGCTGTAAACGCCCGCCGCCGTCGCCGTGAAGGTGTACCAGCCGGGATTTTCGAAAGTGATGCTTTCGGGAAGTTCCGTCGTCGTCCCTTCAAAGGTCATCGTATAGGTGAATTCGGCTTCGGGGTACGTCTCGGAGGAGGCGGAGAAATGGGACAGGTCGATCGTGTCGCCGATGTCGTAGGAATCCTCCTGCACGAATCCGGAGGAGATTTCGATGTCCTCCACGGGGGTCAGCCCGTACACCGCCGAGATATTGACATGGAACCTGCCCGCCTCGTTCCATACGGAACCATAAAGATTGTCGTTGTAAGTGTGAAACGCAACTGTCAGCAGACTTAAATCTTCCACCTCGGAAAGATCGACCACCACTTCCACCCATTCCCCCGTAGGAAGAATCACGGGTTCGGAAATTCTGTCCCCGTTATAAGCGAGGAAATAGGTCATGGGGCGGGTCGCGCTGTATGAATCGCCTTTCAACCAGAAACGAATCTGCGTATAATCGCTCATCTCCACGGGAGCCACAAGGGAGAACGTCATCCGATAGGGACCAAACCATTCGTCGGGAACATCCGTAAATTCGATCTTGGTCGTGGGGCTTCCGTCGTACGTCGTTTCCGTATCCAGCGTAATGCCGTTTTTGCTCGTGAGCGGCGTATTTGTGTTATAAGACGTCGTCACCTGCTCTCTGCCCAGCCCCGTATCGAAATACATGAGCTTGTTGCTCTCTTCCCTGATCGCGGCGTCGTTCGTCAGATTCATCGCCGCATAGTAGCGGAACATATCGAAGTCGACAGAGCCTTCCACGCCGTCGAGAATTTCCAGCCAGTTGCGGAGCAGCGCCGCGTCGCGCACGATACCTGCGTCCGTCATATCGGCGGCAGTCATGATCCCTTCCACCGTCTCCTCGACGACTTCCGCCGGGGGCATGACGGTAAAGGTGAAGCTGCTTTCGCCGAGATAGCACTTGCTCTCTTCCGCCACGGCGACCGAAACGGTGTACACGCCGTAATCCGCCGCCGAAACCGCGCCGCCTTCGGGAAGAAGTTCTTCGCCCGCGGGGCCGATGACGGAAATGCCGAACTGCGCGTCGGGTGCGGACTCGCTCGCCGCCGAAACGCCGGAAATGTCCACGGAGGCGTCGAGCGCATAAGTGTCTTCGAGATTTTCGGTCACCGCGATGTCGGTAAGCGTCCGGGTGACGTAAATGTCTTTGACGTAATAGTTGAATTCCACCTGCGTCACCCAGTCGGAATCGTTGCCGAAATAGAAGAGCAGGATCTCGCCGGACGCGATGTCGTCATAGGCGCCGATGAACAGGTCGAGATCGAAGGTCACCGTCGTCCAGGCGTTGTTCTGAACGCTGCCCAGATTGGTCTGCTTATGCGTCGTCGGATTGCCTTGGTCGTCCGTGTTGTACGCCCACTGGTGATAGAGGGTGCGCGCCACGGGGCTTTCGAGATAGATCTCCATCGTGACCGCGTCGAAGCCCGCTTCTTTCAGCGCCTTCACTTCGTCCAGAGAGGTGCGCGGCGCAAGGGAAAGCCCGGGATATTTGGTGTTGGCGCCCGTGGTGTCCGCGCTGGTGATCTTATAGGCGGTTTCGCCTTCGATCTCCGCCGTCTCCCCGGTCAGGATCTCGCCGTAATTTCCCTTGGGACTTACGCTGTACGCGGCGTATTCGTCGGCAAAGTCCTCCACTTCGCCCTTGGCGGGAAGGTCGCGGACGACGAAATCCGCCTCCGCCCTTCCGACGTTGCCGGCGCTGTCCGTCGCCGTCGCCACGAGGGTGTACGCGCCCCGCGTATCGATGGAAAACGCCTCCGTCACGCTTTCGATGACGACTTCGTCCCCCTGCATGACGGAAAGGGCGGCGGTGAGTCCCGTATCGAGATTGTCCGTCACCTCCACCGTCGGCAGCGCGATGGTCTCCCCGACCAGATAGCTCAGCCGCATGCCGCTCATGGAGACATAAGGAATGTTTTCGTCCATGACTTTGAGGACGGTCGTCTTCTGCACCATGTCGTCTTCGTCGATTTGGACGGTATAGGTGATCGTGTAATCTTCCATGCTGTCGATGGAGATCTGTCCGCCGACGACGGAGACCGTCTCGCCGCCGCTGGTGACGACGTATTCCACGGTGTACAGCGTCCCGTTCTGATCCTGCACGACATAGTCGGGAATGGTGTAGATGGTGCCGTAAGAGACCGTCGCCTCTTCGGGTACGTCGAAGCCGCTGAGGACGATTTCCTCTTCGCTGCCCGCCGAAGTTCCGCTGTCCGAACCCGAATCCGTCCCCGTCGGACCGCAGGCGGATACGACCGCCGCGGACGCCGCGAGCAATCCGGCAACGAACAAACCGAAAATTTTCTTTGCCATTTCTTCTCTCCTTATAAAAAATTCTCTATCTCCAGCGGACGTGCCGCTTATTTTTTCCGTCGGCTCAACCCTGCCCCCGCGAAATCACGTGCGCGCCGCCCGCGGGCAGCCAGATGTGATACTTCCCTTCCGGGCGTTCTATATAGAACAACTCGGCATATTTTTGGTCGCTGTTGACGAGCAGATACCTCTTTTTCTCCCCTTCCGCAAACTCCGAGAGAATGCCGCTCTGCCCGTGGTCGCTGTACACGAACACCTCCGCGTCCCCGCGCGCGAGCAGGGGGGTGCCGCCGTAGCTTCTGCCCGTATGCCACACCCGGGAAAAGCGGGCGTTTCCCAATTCCTTTGCCGTATGGTCGTTGAGGATGCGGCAATGGCGGGAGATATATCCGTACACTTCGCTCTTTTCGCCGTAGATGTCCACGGGATAGGTATAGTAATCGTCGGCAAAGCGGTGCTGGTAGAGGAAAAACCACTGAATCCCCTCCGCCCCGTGCGCGAGCGCCGTATTGATCTGCCAACGGATGTCCGTCTCGTCCGGGGTGCGGTACATCCAGTGCCCCACCGCGCACAGCGACGTCCAGAATTTAGCGCCGCAGGCGGAGGCGACCTTGCGGAAAAGGTTGAGGTCGGCAAAATATTTGTCCGTCCCCGTCTCCCGGAATCCCGGCTCGTAATCGCGGGCGTGCAGGCAGGAATAGCGGTCGTTGGAGATGAGTTTCAGCCCCGTCTCCCTGGCAAAAGCAGTAAGGTAATCCGCATATTCTTCCCGCCCGGAAAAATCTTTGAGATGGGCGTCGCACCAACTGAAATTCATGAACCCCTGTCTGTCGGTGACGTCGGAGAGGATTTTCAGCGCCTTCCGATACCGCCCGAACTGCGCCTTCGTCGGCTCGTCGCCGAGATAGAAACCTGCGACGGCGGGAAATTTTCCGAAGTCTGCCGCCGCTTCCGAAACGCGGGCGGCGTATTCCCTTTCGTCAAAGCCCTCCGGCGGAGAATAGATGCGCGCGTCATATACGATCAGCTTCATGTTCCGCCTTTCGCATTCTTCGATCAGCGCGATCATCTCATCCCTGCTGTCCTCATTCGGGTCGTAGCGGAAGGAAAAGCCGACGTTTATGCCCAGCTTTTCCCACTCAGCGACGGCGTCCCGCGGACGGCCGCGAAAGGCGCTCAGACGGGTATAATTCCAAAACGATACGTCCGTTTTCATATCTTTACCGATCCTTACGCCTGCGTATCTCCGCCCGACTTCGGGGTGCGCGTGACGTAAAATTCGTCGTAGTACATCACGCGGTCTTCGAGAAGGGTGTTGATCTCCCAGTTGATATAGATCTCGCCCGAATTGCGGTAGCTCGTGTTGCTCGTGCCCGCGGTGAGTTCGGAGAGGGGGATGCTCACCTCCTCCCATTCGCCCGCCGGGACGTAGATGTCCGTCACCGACTTATATACGTCCCCGTCCGCGTTGTAGAAATGGATGAACAGGCGCTGCTGGGAGCTGCCGGCGTTATATACCCAGAAGGAGAAGTTGTAGGTGTATTCGTCGTCCTCTTCGGGGTACTGCTCCATGTGCACTTCCTCCATGAAGCCCGCCGAAAGGCTGAATCCCGTATAGGAATAGCTGGAGGAGTTGCCCGTCTGGAAACTGCCGTCGTTGCCCAGCATCATGACGCGCAGCGAGCGGCCGTTCCGCGCATAGGCGACGTCGGTGTTCAGGGAGACTTCGGGGATGTAGTTCTCGAAGCGGTTGTACGGGACGATGACGTACTGCTGATACAGCTTGTCGAAGGAACAGATCTCATATTCGTCCAGCGTGATCTCCATCGGCGTGTACGGGGTCTCCGTGCGGTAGAGGATGATGTCGTCCATATACAGCGTGGGCGCCTCTTCGCTCAGTCCGAAGGCGAAGAGCAGCCCCTTGCAGTCGAAGATGTCGTAGGAAAGCCCCAGAATCTGCGCGTCCACGGAGATGAGCACCGTGTTCCAGCCAGGCGCGAGCGTATGCGACTGGGCGTTCGCCGTGTCCCCGCCGAAAAATTGCAGCTGGGTCTGCATGGTCACCTCTTCGTCCGCCGCGTTGTAGATCTGCGCGCTGATGCGGGTGGTCTGGGAGACATCCGCCGCGTCCACCCCCTTCTTTTGCAGGTCGAGCGGGAATTTCAGCGTGGGCGCCAGCGCGGAATTTTCGGAGGGACAGCCTTCGGGCACCATGCGCAGGGAATATTCCCCGCCGTGGACATACGCCTTGTCCGAATTCCGATCCGCCTTTCCGAAATAGTTGAGCAGGACGAGCGGCTCCACGTCCGTGGCGTAATCTTCAAAGTCGTACAGGACGACGGCGTTGGGGGTGGAGACCTCTCCGGAGGCGGAGGAAGAATCCCCCGCCGATTCCGAAGTCCCCTGCGTCCCGCACGCCGCGAGCGCCGTCCCCGACAAAACTGCCGTCAAAAGCAGAGAAAGCCATTTTTTCGTTTTCATAATCCGCTCCTCCTCTCTCACATAATCTCGATCTCGCTCAGGCGGATCACCCGGGCGACATTGTCCCCGCTGCCGCCGATCTGCAGATACAGCGCGTTCAGCGTGCCGAGCGTCGACCAGTTGAGTCCGTCCACCGAAAGGACGAGTTCGTTATACCCTTCGGAGAGTTCCGCGGTGAGCACGGGCAGAGAGATGTTCGACCGGCCCGTCGCGTACAGGGTGACGGCGCAGTCGGAATCGCTCCAGAGGGTGATGGTCATTGTCTCCACGCCGTCGCCGAGCAGGCTGTACACCCCTTCCGTGAAGGCGATGCGCTGCGTGCCGCTCTCTTTCGCCTGCAAGTTCACCTGCACCACCGAATTGCCCTCATAGCTTGCGATCTCCGCCGAATCCCCTTCCGAGAGGGAGAGCGCGGAGAGAAGCTCTTCGCCGCGGAATACCGTGCGCTGTCCGCCGATGTCCACAGAGACGCCGAAGCCGCCCGCAAGCACGGTGAAGGTATTGTCCGCGCCCGCGATCTGCTGGGTCACGGTGACGACCTTTCCGCCGTCCGCCGCCGTCTCGCCCGTCTTGTCGCCGGAGAAGGTCGCCGTCACGCCGTCGGGCACGAAAACCTTTGCCGTCGCGGTGTTGTCCGTCGTCTGCAGATCGAGGAGGACCACGCCCGTCTGCTCCGCCGTTTCCAGCATGGAGAGGAGGGTGGCGCGCATCGCCTCATAGGACGCCGTATCCGTCTGCACGCGGGTGCCCGTGAACAGATTGTCGTACAGGAAGCTCATCACGCCGTCGAAATCGGCGTCCGCTTTGTCCGCGTAATATTGTTCGAGCGCATACAGCATGTCGTATTCTTCCAGACCGTCCCGAAGCTGTTCGAGGCGGATGCAGCCCACCGGCCCGTAAATGCCGTAGGGCGCGCCCGGATAGAACAGGAAGCCGTCCCCGTTGGTGCTGGGGAAGCGCATCGCCGTCTCATAATAATCCTGCAGGGCGTTGTTGACGATGGTTCCGTTTTCGGAGACCCGTTCGAGATAGAAGGTCGTGGACCAGTACAGGTTGCCCGTCACGCCGTAGGCGTACTGCATCCAGGAATACACGATGGGGCTGTACCCGTTGTCGTCGATGTGGTAAGAGGGATAGGGATTTTTGGGAATCCCCGCGCTGTACCACCATTTTTCTTCGTTCTGCGTCACGGTGTAGCCGCTTTCCGTCCCGATTTCATAAGTGTCGGCGTACTCCCCGCGGGAGGACTCGATGTTGTATTTGTCGAGCAGCGGACACCAGGTCACGCCGATGTCGAAACGCTCGTCGAAGGTCGTGACCATGAGTTGGTTCATGTCGAGCAGGGAAGCGATGAGTTCTTCTTTGAGCTGCTCATCGCAGGTAAGAGAGGTCTCCCACTTCGCGGCGATCTCCCCGTGCAATTCGTAAATTTTCTTATAGAAGGCGTTCGCCTGGCGGATCATGTCGGAAGTGGTGATCTCGTCGAACATCGCGAAATAGGTGCTCGCCTTTTCGAGATAGTTCACTCCGTCTTCGGCGCTCGCCTCCGCGATCGCGTCCAGCGTCTCCTCGTAAAAGTCGTAATCGATCCCCGTACCCGAGAAGGAGGAATCGTACGCCTCCACATACGGGACGATGTAGTTGCTGAACTTGGGGTCGGCCGCGTACTTCCTCAGCTGTTCGATAAACCCTTCCGTGTCCGACATCGCCGCGGGCAGATAGCGGGTGGAAATGCGGTGTTCGAGCAGGTATTCGTAATACGCCGCGTACATCTCGTAGCTCGCGTCCTTTTCGGCGGAGACGATCCCCCCTTCGTTCCAATAGCGGTGCACGCCGAAGGAACTGCGGGAATGCACTTCGTCCGAAAGGGTATAGTCCAGCACTTTCAGGGTGACGGGGATGGAGACTGCCGCCCCGTCCACGGTCAGCGTGAAAGAGCCGGTATATACGCCCGCCGCCTGTTCCGCCGGAATATAGAAGGAGAAATAAATCCCCTGATTGTTCCCCTCTTCCACGGTATTTTCGCCGTACTCCACCGCCGTCTCAAAGGGCAGGAGGGCGTCGGGATAACGGCCCGCGGAGAAGTTCAGCGTGGTCGTGGACGTAACGGTGATGTACTTCTGATTGTACACCTCCACGTTGTCCGCCGCATACGTCTCCCCGTCCGAAGAGGAGAGCGCCGCCGTCTGCACGGTATAGCCGCCGATGTCCGACTCCGCCGTCATGAGGATCTGCGCCCCTTCGTATTCGTTTTTCACGGCGGTGACGGAAATCGCCGCCGCCCCCTTTTCGCCTTCGTATTCCGCGTCTTGCAATACCTTTTCCGTATCCGGCGCCGACCAGACTTCCGCCCTTCCCGCCGTCTGCGTGCCGCTGTCCGAAGCGCTCGTTCCCTCTTCGCACGCGCAGGCGCCGAAGAGCATGACCGCCGACAGCAATCCGATGATAGCCTTTTTCATGTCCGTTGTCAAATCCTCCCGTCAGATTTTCCCGCCGCGCAGACGCGCGTCCGGGATCGCAAATTCGTATTTCCTTCCGGATGTCCGCAGTACAGGCAGCGTATCAGGTAAGAAGCCCCATGTTGATGAGCACGCTCTCCCACCGCACGTCCGTCCAGCGGTCGATCTCCGCCTGATAGATCTCCTGCGCCGTCATCTGGTCGTCGGGATTCTGTGCCGAGAACAGCACGTCGAGATTGGTCCTGCCGTCCGTGAGACGGGTGATCCCGCCGTAATAGCTCGCCGCATAGGTGTTTTCGTTGAGCATATACACCGCGTCCTTCTGCATGGTCAGACGGTCTTTCTGCAAGGGGGCGAGGCTTTCATACAGTTCGGGATCCTCCGTCTCGACGTCGTATTCGAAGGGAAGGCTGGCGCCGTTGGTCGCTTCGATAAAGGCGTTGCACGCCACGTCCGTCGACATGAACAGCAGGAAGTCCTTGGCGAGTTCCTTGCCCGTCGCATAGGACGGGATATAGGCGTTGTGGTTGCCGACGGGCAAGACGAGCTTGCGCGCTTCGTACAGCTTGTCGAAGTCGTCCTCCGTGATCGCCGCAACGGACGCCACGTCCGCGGCGGACTGCGCGCCGCCGTCGATGAGCGCGACGATGTCGGAGAGCTGATCGTCGGTGATCTGCGTATCCAGCTGCTCGACGATGGAACTGATGACGGGCGAAGGCATAAAGGTAAATTCGTCCGTGATCTCGCCGCTGTCCTGGGTGCTGCGCATCTCCGTTTCAAACCAGTCGCCGTTGGGCATCATGGTCCCCTGTCCCAGAAGGAAACGCGCCTGCGCCTGCGTGAAGGTGAGGGTGTTCACGTTTTCGTGGATGTTGGGGGTGGGGTATTTGATGAGGCTCTCGATGACTTCGAGCGAACGCAGCCGCCCCGTCTGCCGGTACACGTCGCGGGACATCTGCCGGTTGCCGTCTTCGTCCACCACGATCCCCTGGTAGAAGTTGCTGTAATTTTCCAGACCTTCGTACTGCGCCCACCAGATGAGGAACATCGTGCACGTCCAATAGTTTTCCCGGCTCGTGTAGATGAACGGGGTATATCCCTCGTCGACCAGCGCCGCACATACTTCGGAAAGTTCATCCGTCGTGCGCGGCACTTCCACGTCCGTCCCCGCAAACGCCTCTTCAAACTGCGTCTGGTTGTATAAAAGTCCCTGCATCCCAGAGACCCAGGGGAGATAATAATAGGTCGTGGTTCCGTCCAGCTTGGTGAAGGTACTCATCGTCAGGAAGTTGTCGTCCATCTTCTCGGCGACGGTCACGTCCTCTCCCGGGACCTGCGAATTATACAGATCGGTAAGATCTTCGTAGTTGGAAACCCCGTCCGAATTCTCCTGTTCGTAACTGGTCGCACCCGACGTGACGGTGAAAAACAGGTCGATCGTATTCGATTCCCCCTGCGCGATGCGGTCGATCGCGTACGAGCGCTCGGAATTCTGCTCGATGACGATGTTCTCGCGGGTGATGCCCGGATGCGCCGCCTGCACCCAATCCTGTTCGACGAACAGATCCGCAAGCTCGTTCAGCCATTCCGTACCATAGCCGAAGTTCGCCACATACACCTGCAAGGTGTCCGGATCGTTCGACACGCGCTCCCCGCACCCCGCAAACAGGGGCAGGGTCATGCCCGCCGCTAAAACGAGCGCCTGAATCCCGAAAATCTTTTTCTTCATGTCTGCTCCTTTTTATATTGTTTTGTATTGCGATATGATTTCGTACCGATTTGTGGTTTGTGGTGTTTTTGCCGTTTTTCTCCGCGGCTGAACGCCGCGGACGGAGCGGCGCAAGAATTTTTATCTGTTACGATCCGTAACAGATACGGGGCGCGCCCCGTACGCCGATTTTTCCGATAAAAAACTTATGCCTTGATGCCGCCCACGTTCATGTTGCGCATCATGATGTCCGAACAGAAGGCGAACAGCACCAGCACCGGGATGAGGGAGATGAGCAGCCCCGCGTAATAGACCGGCCAGTTGACGAGCCGCTGCGAGTTCGCCTGGAAGGTATAAAGCCCGCTCGCCAACGTGGGATAGCTGGGGAGATAGAGGATCATCGTCATGTAGTCGTTCCAGTTCTGGACGAATGCCACCACGAACAGGGTGACGACGGGCCCCAGCGCCAGCGGGATCATGATCCGGAAAAATACCAGGAAATGCCCGCCGCCGTCGATGAACGCCGCTTCGGCGTAGTCCCAGGACACGCTCTTGAAAAATCCGTACATCACGAGAAAGTTGAAGCCCCAGCCGCTCAGATGGGTCGCGACGACGTAGAAGGGGGTGTCGTAAAGCCCCAATTCGCCGATGAGTTTATAGTACGACCCCATCGACCCGACGATGGGAATAGTCATGCAGAAAATCGCCGTCGCATAGATGATCCCCCTTGCCTTGAATTCGTATTTGGAGAGGCAGTAGCCCGTGACGCTGCAGGTAAAGATGCTCAGCGCCGAAGACAGCACCGTGTACCAGACGCTGTTGAAGATCATGTCGAAAAAGGTGGTGCCGTCCTCCAGGGTAAGCTGCTGAAAGGCGAGGAGATAGTTGGAGAACAGCCATTGCTGCGGCAAGCCGAAGGTGTCCTGATTCTCGTATTCCAAAGCCCCTTTGAGGGAATTGATGAACACCCACACAAAGGGATAGATGAGAGAGACGGCATACAGGGTAAAGATGACGCCCACGATGAAAAATACGATTTTCTCCGCCTGGCTTCTCTCTTTGAGGATGGGCGATTCTCCGCCCGCCGTTTTTTTCTTCTTCATAAGCGACGACCTCCTGCCGTCTGTTCATTGGATGGGCATAATATCCATATGCGCCCGCGATTCGGGGATTATCCTTTGCCTCCCGGGAGTTGCCGGCGCATGCCCCGCATTCCCGGCCCCCCTTGTGCAAAGGGAGGCAGAAGAGAGGCGCGTTTCCCCTGACTTAAACCGGCTTAGTATTCGGCGGCGGGGATCAGCTCGACCAACCACCTCACCAACAGTATAAACGGCACGCCGATGCAGGTGAAGAAGAGTCCCGTCGCGGAAACCATGTTGTACGAACTGTATTCGTAGACCATGTTGAAGATCCAATAACCGATGGTCGTCGTCTTCGTGAACTCATCCCTGCCCCCTTCCAAAAGCAGGATAGGCCCGGACGCCGAAAAGACGGAAGTGCAGTTTAAGATGAGCAGCGTCGAGATGGTCGGCCAGATGAGGGGAAGGATGATGGATACCACTTCCCTGCCCATACCCGCGCCGTCCAGCTTCGCCGACTCGAGCAGCGAGATGGGAATCCGGTTCATCGCCCCCGTAAACAGCAGGATGTTCGTCCCGAAGCCCGTCCATACGCAGTAAAACAGAATGGTCGGCGTCGCGGTGCGCGAATCCGCCAGAAGTTCGGGCGGATTTTCCATAATCCGTTCCAGAATCCAGCCCACCGGTCCGGTCGGCGAAACGAACGCCTCAAACACCGCCGTCATCGCCACGCTGGAAATGAGCGCGGGCAGATAGAAGATGATGCGGAACGCCCCCGCCCCCGCGATCCTGCGGAACATGAAATAGCTGATGATGACCGCCAGCACCATGATGACGAACACGTTGGTGAAGAAATATTTCAGCGTATTCCCCAGCGCCATGCCGAGAACGCCGTCGTCCGCCGTCAATTCGTAAAAGAGCATTTCGAAATTGTGCAGCGTCCACGTCCCGACATTCGTCTGAAATCCGAGCAGAATGGTGTTGATGTTCACATACAGCCAGAAGATAAACCACTGTACGATGGGCACGGCGAGCATGACGGTCAGAAATACCGTCTGCCCCCGCCGCATGGGCGAAACGTGCTTTTTTCGCCGCACGGGAAGTTCTGCCGGCGCGAACTCTTCGGTTTTTACGTTTTCCGTTTCCAAAATTCTGTCCTCCGCGGGGGGATGGCCGCAGTTCCCCCCCTCTGCATTTCCTATTGTAATACCTTTTCAGAGAAGTTTCAATATAAATATACGACTTATAATAAAAATTTTACGACTTTTTCGATTGTTTTTACGAATCTATTGACTTTTTTTTACAAATGTGTTACAATTATATTATGAATAACGCAAAACTCGGAGCCAAGGACATCTACAATTTCATAAACCCTTCCAATCTCAAAGACATTTCCGTCATCGAAGCGGCGTACCGCAAAAAGCACCCGGAAGTCAGCAAAAAACCGATGGCGAAAAGCTATTTTGCCCTGCACCTCATCCTGAAGGGGGAAGGAAAGCTGATCACGCCCAACGGGGAATATCCGTTGAAGAAAAACGATATCTTCGTGCGCTTTCCCGGGGAGGTCATCACTTATTACGACTACGACGAAACCCCCTTCCGCTATATTTTCGTCACCTTCACGGGCGCGACGGTGATTTCCTATTTCAAACGGGTGGGCATCACTTACACCAACCGCATCTTCAAAACGTCGGACGAACTGACGCGGCTTTTCCGCCTGCTCGTCTTGAAGTCGTGCGAATATCCGGAAGTGAACGACATGTTCGCCGCCGGGTGCATGCACCTCATCTTCGCGGATCTGGCGCGGCAGTCGGTATCGCAGCCCAAAGTCAAATACGACGTCAAGGAATCCTACGTCCTCAACGCCATCAATTTCATACAGCTTCACCTCGACGACAGCGAGCTGAGCGCAGACTATGTGGCGCAGTATCTCAATCTGAACACCGACTATTTCCTGCGCGTGTTCCGGGGCGTCATGGGCACGGCGTTTTCCAAATACATCGTCGCCAAGCGGATGAGCCTCGCCATTTCCCTGATGGACGACGGCGAACTGTCCATACGGGAGATCGCCCTGCAATGCGGATACGAAGACCCTTCCTATTTTACCAAATCCTTCCGCAACGCCTACAATCAGAGCCCTTCCGAATACATGAAAAAACATATCGGACACATCGGAAAAAATCCGCCCGAAAAGGAATAATCTCCTCAGGCGGCAGGGGCAGGGATTTGACGAGCGTAAATTTATGCGGATTTTATATAAAATAAAATACGGTCGCGGACGATACGCAAAAGGACGACCCGGCAAATGCCGGGCCGTCCTCTTTTTTTACATTTCCCGCCGCGCTTGTACGCTTAGCCTTCGAAGCAAAACGCGGCGCTCTTTCAGACGTAAAATTCCGTCTTGGTATCCCGCGCGAAAAGGCGGGCGAGCAGCGCCATGCAGCGGGTGCGGCAATCCCCCTCTCCTTCGCCGTAGCAGAGGTCGTACACCGCGCCCGTGATGGGGAGATCGACGCCGTATTTTTCGCCCAATCTCTTCATCGCCGCAGCCGTGGGTACCCCCTCCGCCAATTTTTCAAAGGTCTCGCCCCTGACCAGCATCTCCCCGTAACGGCGGTTGTGGGAATATTCGCTGAACAAAGTCGCTTCGTAATCGCCGAGATGGGCGAGCCCGTAGGCGGACAATTCGTTCCCGCCCATCGCGCGGATGAGACGTGCCACTTCGCGCGCCCCCCGCGCCATCAGCGCCCCTTTCAGGGAGGCGTAGCCGCAGCCGTCCAGAACGCCCGCCACGATCCCGACGACGTTTTTCGCCGCCGCGCCGATCTCCGTGCCGATCAGGTCGGAGCCGTAATAAAAGCGGATGAGGTCGCTGCGGAAGCCGTCCGCGAGCTTTCGTTTCAGCGTCTCCGACGCCGAATCGATGACCATGCAGTTGGGAATCCCCTGCGTAAACGCCTGAATGTGCCCGGGCCCCACCCACACGGCGATGCGATCGGGCGAAACGCCGCTCTGGACGAGAATTTCGGACAGCCTGCAGCCGGTGTCCGCTTCGATCCCCTTCATGCAGAGGACGAAATCCGCGCTTCCGACGTCGCAGGCGAGCACTTCGCGCATAAATCCGCGCAGCCCCTGCGAAGAGATGGAGACGACGATGACGTCCGCGCCGCGCACGGCTTCGTTCAGGTCGCAGGTCAGGCGGATGCGGCTGTCCAGGGCGACATATTCGTTGGCGCCCGTGTTTTTGAGAATTTCATACGACTTGCCGCCCGGCGGACCCCATAAACGCACGTCGTATCCGCGATTGCAAAGATACCACGCGATGAAGGAGCCCCACCTGCCGCAGCCGAGTACGGAAATATTCATAAGCGTTTTTTAAGTGACAGTTGTCCCGAAAGAACGGGGCAGGGATTTGACGAACGCACCGACCGACGCCCGAAACAAATTCCGGAAAAGATGTCCGGATTTCAGAGCGGATTGCGCTCGACAAAGGCGCGCGTCAGCGTCACGTCGTCGGTGTATTCGATCTCCGAGCCGACGGGGATGCCGTGCGCCAGACGGGTGACGGGGACACCCAGGGGTTTGATGAGACGGGCGAGATAGAGGGCGGTGGCGTCCCCCGAAACGTCGGGATTGGTCGCCACGATGACCTCTTTCACCCCGCCTTCGCCGATGCGGGCGAGCAGTTCCTTGATGCGGATGTCGTTGGGCCCCACCCCTTCCATCGGGTCGATGACCCCGTGAAGGACGTGATACACCCCCTTGAATTCGTGCAGCTTTTCGATCGCCGCGACGTCGCGGGGGTCTTTGACGACGCAGATGACGCTCCTGTCCCGCGTCTTGCAGATCGCGCATTCGTCCTCTTCGGAAAAGCCGCCGCAGGTCTTGCAGTATTTCACCTTGCGCTTGACGTTTAAGATCGCGTCCGCAAAGGCGCGCGCGTCCGCTTCGCTCATGTCCACGACGCGGTAGGCGTACCGAAGCGCCGTCTTTTTGCCCACGCCGGGCAGCCGGGAAAATTCGTTTATCAGCCGCCCGATCGGTTCAATAAAGATATCCATGCCTTAAATCATGCCCCCAAGCGAGCCCATGTTGCCGAATTTGCCCATCTTCTCTTCGTACACCTTATCCGCCTTGGAATAGCCGTCGTTGATCGCCGCCATGATGAGGTCTTCCAGCATCTCCACGTCCGTGGGGTCGACGACGCTCTCGTCCAGCTCGATGCCGTTTATGATCTTTTTGGCGTTCATGTACACGACCACCGCTTCGCCCGCGGCGGTGCCGACGATCTCCCAATCGTCCAAAAGTTCCGCCGTCTTTTCCATCTCCTCCTGCATCTTCTGCGCCTGGCGCATCAGATTCTGCATATTGCCGTTGCCGCCTTTGAATCCTGCCATGTTTCCTGCCTCCGTTTTTTGCTTTTCGTTTTCTCGTTTCGTCCCCGCCGCCCGGCGGGTGCGGGGACAATTTTAACCGCTCCGGCCGGCTTTCGCCGCCGTCCGTTTTAATCGACGTCTATTTTGACGCCGGGAAATTTTTCTTTGAGTTCGCCGAGACTTTTGTTGAAGTCGTCCTTCTGCCTGCCACGCAGCCGCAGTTCGAAACCGGTCAGCCCGATCGCCTGCAAGGCGCTGTCCACAAGCGCTTTGTGATCGGCGCGGGAAAGGGATTCGTAAATCGTCTCGCTCTCGGTGTACAGGACGAATTTATCCCCTTCGTAGGCACAGTCCAGATCCATGCACAGGGTAAACAGAACGCCGTTTTTCGCCGTCTTCCGCAATGCCCGCAGAAAGCTTCCGAACGTCGCCCTGGCGTCCCCCGGCACCGCCGCCGCGCGGATGGCGGGCTTTGCGGGCTCCGGAGTTTGTCCGGGCGCCGCTTTGGCGGATGAAGGGGGCGCCTGTACGGCGCGTTTCGTTCCCGTCGGCGCGCGGCCGTTCCGACTTTCCGCCGCCCGTCCCGCCGCGGCTTTCGGCGCTTCCCGCGGCAGAAATCCGGGATCGAAATACACGTTGCCGCCCGTCACCTCTTCGTCGGGGGGCGCTTCTTCGAGCGGGGGCGGCTCCTCCGGATCCTCCCTGCCCGCCGCCCGTGCCGCAGGCGTTTCCGTCCTCTCTTGCGCCGCCGGAAATTGCGGTGATCTCTCCCCTGCCCCCTTCTCTTCCGCATCCGGCTGCGGCGTATCGATTGCGGGAGAAGAGGAAAAATTCCCTTTCGCGAGCTTTTTTTCCAGCGCGTCGACGCGGGCGATAAGAGCTTCGATATCGTAATCGGCGGAGGGCATCGCCGCCTTCATCACCGCCGTTTCGAAGAGGATGCGGGGAGAGACGGAATAGCGCAGCGCCGTCTCCGTGTCCGCGAAAATTTCCGTGGCGCGCAGCAGCCGATGCCCGTCCGTCTCCTTGGCGAGTTTCGCCACATCCGCAAACAGATCGCGGGGCAGGGCGAGAATTTTTTCCGCGTCCCGGCACATCTTTGCGACGGCGCAGGCGTTGAGGTAGTTCAGAACCTCTTTGAGCAGCATGCCCACGCTCTTGCCCCCGGCGAGGATCTCCTCCGTCCGCGAAAACGCCCCGCCGACGTCCTCCGACAGCATCGCCGCGCAGAGGGCGCCCGTCTCGGCAAACCCCGCGCCGCCCAGAACGGAGGTCACGTCCGCATAGGTGAGCTTGCCCGCGCTGTACGAAACGCAGGTGTCCGCGAGCGAGAGCATATCCCGGACGCTCCCCGCGCCCGCCCGGGCGATCGCCGAAACCGCCTCCTCTTCGTAGGGCTTCCCGATCTCGTCCAGGACGTATTTCAGCCGCTTTTCGAGATCCTCTTCGGGGATGAGCTTGAAATCGAACCGCATACAGCGGGAGAGGATGGTGGCGGGGATTTTCTGCGCCTCGGTGGTGGCGAGGATGAACACGGCGTGCGCGGGCGGCTCTTCCAGCGTCTTCAACAGGGCGTTGAAAGCGCCCGCGGAGAGCATGTGCACTTCGTCGATGATATACACCTTATACCTGCCCGCGACGGGCGGATACTGCACCTTCTCCCGCAAGTCCCGCATCTCGTCCACGCCGTTGTTGGACGCCGCGTCGATTTCCACGATGTCCAGATTGGCGGGATCGGCAAGCGCGCGGCAGGTCGCGCATCTGCCGCAGGGGGAGCCGTTTACGGGGCGTTCGCAGTTGATGGCGGCGGCGAAGATCTTCGCCACGCGCGTCTTGCCCGTCCCCCGCGGGCCGCAGAACAGATAGGCGTGACCCACTTTGCCCGTCTCTACCTGATTTTTCAGCACCGTCACCACATGTTCCTGCCGCACGACGTCGTCGAGCGTCGCGGGGCGGAATCTCCTGTAAAGCGCCAGATAAGCCA
>ERZ1643249.2282-NODE-2282-length-18154-cov-4.887729_pt1 | contig 18154 bp, 13 predicted proteins | sample MGYA00579263_ERZ1643249 | MGnify/ENA primary metagenome ERZ1643249 (study PRJEB29033, sample SAMEA4952264) | chicken gut metagenome | biome: Broiler Chicken; feature: Gastrointestinal Tract; material: Caecum | place: Ireland | collected 2018 | study: Broiler... | reverse complement strand
GTTCTTTTTCATTCCCTCTGCCGCACGGAAACGAACATCCTTGCGGGTTCAGTAGCTTCATATTACGCCTGACGGTTCAAAGCTTTGCCGTCATCGTTTCTCACATGTTTGATACCGGATTCCCGATGTGTGAGTGCGCCGGGAGCGGCATGCAGCATTTAGGCTGCAGCTAATTCGTAATTATCGTTAGCGTTTAATTTTAAGTTTGCGATTTGACGCATCAGCCTGCGGATAGCTTCTCCATCTTCAAGATCCCTGTCGAAACCAGTACAAGCCCAAGATATAAGAATGACAGATAATGCATGATATTATATGCACAGTCATCTATACTATACCTAATATAGGAGGAGAACAGTAAAAAGTCAAGGTTTAAACACAATCTCACAAAAAATTAACATTCAGACGATCTATATATCTGGATTTTTTCTCCTGTGTATGTGATAATAAATAACCAGAGGGATTATTTCCTGTCTTTGGACGGGGAAGGTCAGAAAAACAGAAAAGAGGGACATTAATGCCAACAACATACGCACATTACAAATTCGGAAAAGAGGTCATAAGTGCACTTCCACGTCCGCTGCAAAGCGCCATTGAGAACAACAGGGAGCTCTTTGATATCGGCGTTCACGGCCCGGACATTCTCTTTTATTATAATCCGATAAAGAAAAATCCTGTGACTGCACAGGGATATGGACTGCACGATAAGATGGCGGACAAGTTTTTCCTCCACGGACTGGATGTGGTGAAGAGTGCTCAGAATCCTGCAGCTGCGCGGGCATATATCTATGGGGTCATCTGCCATTTCGCGCTGGACAGCGAGTGCCATCCGTATATTGAGAAAATGATACAGACCAGAGGTATCAGCCATTCGGAGATTGAGATGGAGTTTGACCGTTTTCTGTTAAAGGGAGACTATATCAACCCGGTTCGTTATCTGGCGACAGGGCACATCCATCCAAGCAGAGAGAATGGAGAGGTTATTGCGCCGTTTTATGAGGAACTTACAGCGGAGAACATAGAAAAAACATTGAAGGGAATGATTTTTTACCATAAGCTGCTCCATGCGCCGGGAATGCTTAAACGTAAGGTTCTTTTCGGCGGAATGAAGATTGCGGGCATGTATAAATCAATGAGTGGAATGGTTATGAGTCTTGAGCCTAATCCGGAATGCAGGGAGTATTGTCAGTTTCTAAAAAAGTTGTATTCAGGCGCAGTTCCGCTGGCGGCAGGACTGATTATCCGTTATCAGAAAGCCTTATTTGAGGGAGCTGAACTTCCGGAGCGTTTCCACAGGACCTTTGGTGCCGGAGATGACTGGGAGAATCTCAAGGTATAATTTAAGTATCAGTGTTTATGGAACAGCATAGGGGGGAATTGGTTCCAGGCGGACGTGTTTAAAGTTAGAAATTAGGAAAGAGAGAAAGAACAATGAAATTCAAACTGACTTCGATCGAGAAGAAATGGGTACTTTATGATGTGGGGAATTCTGCCTTTACTATGATGGTAGCCACCATCTTCCCTATTTATTTTAACTCTCTTGCAGGAGGCGCAGGAATCTCAGATGTGGACTATCTGGCATACTGGGGATATGCCACATCTATCTGTACGCTTCTTGTGGCGTTCTTAGGCCCCACGCTGGGAGCGGTGGCGGACACGAAGAATTTTAAGAAGATCATCTTTACCATCGCCATGGGTGTGGGTGTGTTTGGCTGTGTTCTGCTGGGATTTCTGTCGTCGTGGCTCTGGTTCCTGGGCGTATTTATCATTGCCAAGACCGGATATTCGGCAAGTCTGGTATTTTATGACGCCATGCTTACCGACGTCACAGAGCCGGAACGTATGGATTCTGTATCCTCCCATGGGTTTGCATGGGGCTATATCGGAAGCTGCATCCCATTTGTAGCGTGCCTTGTCCTTGTGCTCGGTGCAGATTCCATCGGAATCGGGATGCAGACTGCGATGATACTTGCGTTTATCATCACGGCGCTGTGGTGGCTGGGCTCTTCCGTGCCGCTTCTGTGTTCCTATAAGCAGAGATATTATGTAGATGCGGGGACACATGTAGTCAGAAACAGTTTCCGCCGTCTTGGATATACATTCGTAGAACTGGTGAAGGACAAACACATCTTTATATTTCTGCTGGCGTTCTTTTTCTATATTGATGGCGTGTATACAGTGATTGATATGGCTACGGCATACGGTCAGGCTCTCGGACTGGACAGTACAGGTCTTCTTCTGGCTCTTCTGGTGACGCAGATCGTAGCATTTCCCGCAGTGCTCATCTTCAGCAGACTCGTGAAGAAGGTCAAAGCAGAAAATATCATCACGGTCTGTATTGCGGCATATTTCTGCATCGCGGTATATGCTTACTGGCTGGACAGCCAGGTTGATTTCTGGATACTTGCCGTCCTTGTGGGAATGTTTCAGGGGACGATACAGGCACTCTCCAGATCGTATTTCGCCAAGATCATTCCCGCAGATAAATCTGGGGAATACTTCGGCATCTATGATATCTGCGGTAAAGGGGCTTCCGTGCTCGGTACAGCGCTGGTGTCATTTTTAAGTCAGGTGACGGGAAGCGTGAATTTCGGGGTGAGTGCTCTGTCAGTTATGTTTCTGATCGGGCTGGTGCTGTTCAGGTATGCTGCGAAGCTCAACAGAGGCTGACGACACTGTTATAAAAAATTCTGAAATTAGTTTAAAAACACAGAAAATGTGCAGTTATCATGTTATAATATAGGGAAGGAGATCAGACAGGGCGGATACTGGTATCCGCCCTGATTTTATAAGAGAGCGTGTTTTGGGAGAGTATGCATATGGAAGAGTTCGTGAGATTACAGGACATTACAAAGGTCTATAAGATGGGAGAGGTGGAGATCCGCGCGGCGGACAATATCAATTTTTCTATCAATAAAGGCGAATTTGTTGTGATTGTCGGCCCCAGCGGAGCAGGAAAGACGACGGTGCTCAATATTCTCGGTGGAATGGATACCGCCACAGACGGAGTTCTGACTGTGGACGGGGAAGAAATCACGGCGTACAATGCAAAGCAGCTGACAGGATACCGGAGAGAAGATATCGGATTCGTATTTCAATTCTACAATCTGGTACCAAATCTGACTGCTCTTGAAAATGTGGAGCTGGCACTCCAGATATGCAGGAATCCGCTCGACGCGCGGGAAGTGCTTTGTGAAGTGGGACTGGGTGACCGGCTGGACAATTTCCCGGCGCAGCTCTCGGGCGGGGAGCAGCAGAGGGTGTCCATTGCAAGGGCCCTGGCAAAGAATCCAAAGCTCCTGCTCTGTGACGAGCCTACAGGAGCGCTGGACTATAATACGGGAAAGGCCATATTGAAGCTTTTGCAGAATATGTGCAGGGAGCGCGGGATGACAGTTATCGTGATTACGCATAATCAGGCGATTGCGCCTATGGCGGACCGTCTCATACATATCAAGAACGGACAAGTATCTCAAATGGAATTAAATGTAAATCCGATGTCCATCGATGAGATAGAATGGTAGGAGAAACGGATGAAGAAACAGGCTTTGAGAAAAGACTTTTATATGGAGATCCGGCGCAGTCTCGGACGTTTTCTGTCTATCTTTTTTATCGTTGCCATTGGATGTGCGTTTTTCTCCGGTATCCGTGCTTCAGAACCTGATATGAGATATTCGGGCGACGCCTATTTTGACGCGAAGAATCTGATGGATATACAGGTGATCAGTACATTGGGTCTTACGGAAGATGACGTCAGCGCCATAGAAGAGGTGGACGGCATCGCGTATGCAGAGGGCGGGTATTCCGTGGACGCACTCTGCACAGATGGCGACAGCCAGATCGTAGTCCATGTCATGTCTATGCTGCCGACGATGAACCAGCTGCAGCTTGAAGAGGGAAGACTTCCTGAGGCAGAGAATGAGTGCGCAGTGGATGCGGATTATTTGTCTCAGAGCGAGATAGAGATCGGGGATAAGATCACACTTTTGAGCGGGACTGAGGACGAGATCACAGATACACTTGCAGGGGATACCTTTACCGTCACAGGCGCGGTGAGCAGCCCCAATTATATTTCTTTTCAGAGAGGGAACACGACCATTGGAAGTGGAAGTGTTACCGCGTTCATCTGCGTGCCTGAGGAGAGTTTTACCCTTGATGTATATACAGAGATATACGCACAGGTAAAAGGGGCTAAGGAATTGACAGCTTTTACCAATGCCTATGACGATGCAGTGGCAGAAGCGCTGGATAATGTGGAAGCTATTAAGAAAGAACGGGAAGAAGCCCGTTATGAAGAAGTCCTGGCTGAGGCAGAGGAAGAGATCAAGGAGGCGAAGGCGGAGCTGGAAGACGGGGAGCAGGAGCTTGTCGTCGCACAGCAGGAGCTGGAAGAAGGAAAAGCCGAGGCCGAGGCAGAGCTGACCGATGCCAGGAAGCAGTTGGAAAACGCGCAGACAGAGATCGACAACGGAAAAAGTCAGCTGGAATCTGCAAAAGCAGAGCTTATATCCTCGCAGGAGCAGATGGAGACTTTGAGACAGGAGCTGTTGAACGGACAGGAGGAGATCGATCAGGGACAGGCAGAGCTAAATGCCAATATTGACACTTTAAATGAACAGATTGAACAGTTAAATGAGGTGAAAGAACAGTATAATGCACTCGCCGCCAGCGGTCAGACAGACGACTACACGCTTGGGATGATGAGCGGGCTGTATGCTGAGATACAGAACGCAGAGACAGCTATCGGAGAGGGACAGGCCCGGATAGATGCCGCAAAGTCACAGCTTATATCTGGCCAGGATCAGATTAACAGCGGGTGGGAACAATTGGAGAGCGGACAGCAGCAGCTTCAGGATGCCGCCGGTCAGATCGAGACAGGACAGGCTGAACTGGTGGCTGCTCAGAACGAGGTCAACGACGGCTGGAAGGAATACTATGAGAGCGAAGCTGAAGCCCGGGCCGAGATTGAGGACGGTGAACAACAGATTGAAGATGCAAGGGCTGATCTTGATAAAGGATGGCAGGAATTCGCCGCCGCGGAACAGGAGTTAGAGAAACTGGAAAAACCAGAGTGGTATGTATACGATAGAAATAATCTTCCTGATTACACGTCGTATGGTGATAATGCAGATAGGATGAAAGCTATTGGGGAAGTGTTCCCTGTCATTTTCTTCCTTGTGGCAGCGTTGATCAGTCTTACAACAATGACAAGGATGGTAGAGGAGCAGAGAACGCTCATTGGTACATTCAAAGCGCTGGGCTATGAGAGACACTCTATAGCAGGAAAATATCTGGGATATGCTCTTTTGGCGACGGTAGCAGGAAGCACAGTGGGCATTTTATTCGGGGAGAAGGTTTTTCCGTATATTATAATCAACGCATATGGAATCATGTTCCCGTATATGAATGAATTGTCCATTCCATATAATATCCAGTACGGTCTTGGAGCTGCCGCCGCCGCGCTGGCATGTACGTTGGCAGCGACATTTATGTCATGCTTTAACGAATTGAAGGAACAGGCGGCTGAACTGATGCGCCCGCCCACGCCGAAGCAGGGACAGAGGGTGCTTCTTGAGAGAGCGCCTTTCATATGGAAACGCCTGAATTTCTCGTGGAAAGCGAGCATAAGGAATCTGGTTCGCTATAAGAAAAGGTTCTTCATGACGATTTTTGGTATCGGCGGCTGTATGGCATTGATGCTGGTCGGATTCGGTCTGAAAGATTCGATTTTTGCCATTGTTGATATCCAGTATGGGGAGATCCAGCTCTATGACGGGAACATTATACTCGAGGAAGATATCACAGAGGAAGAGCGTGCAGGATTGTTGAAGGTTCTTCAGTCGGATAAAAATGTGTCAGGGTCAGCGGAAGGACTCCTTACTCAGATCACACTGGGAAATAATGATGAGTGGCATGACGTTTATATTGATGTGCCGGAAGATGTGGATGGATTTTCCGAATTTGTCGTTCTTCAGGACCGGATCACAGGTGAAGAGTACCGGCTCAGTGAGGACGGCGCTATTCTGACAGAGAAGATGGCAAAAGAGCTGGAAGTAGAAGCCGGAGACAGTATAGTGATACGTGATGAGGACAAGGGTGATCTCAGCGTAAAGATCAGTTCAGTGTGTGAAAACTATATGGGGCATTATCTTTACATGACGCCCGGATATTATGAAAAAGTGTATGGCGAGATCCCTGATTACAACTGTATGTTTTACAAGACAATAGAACGGACAACCGAAGAGGCAGAAGAGGTCGGAGAGACGGTGCTTAAGCATGACGGCACTTTAAGCATAAGCTATACGACAGATATGAGGCGGCAGGTAGATGATATGCTCGGTTCTCTGGACATTGTTATCGTGGTGCTCATCATGTCCGCGGGAATGCTTGCTTTCGTTGTGCTGTATAATCTGAACAACATCAATATCACAGAAAGAAAGAGAGAACTGGCTACTCTAAAAGTGCTCGGTTTCTACAACAATGAAATCTGTGCGTATGTGTATAGGGAAAATATCGTGCTCACTTTTTTTGGCTCGCTGTTTGGTATGGTGCTTGGAAAGATTCTGCACCGCTTCATTATCGTTACTGTGGAGATCGAAAACGTTATGTTCGGGAGAAATATTGACGTGAGCAGCTTTGTATATGGTTTCCTGCTGACAGCAGCGTTCTCCTGTCTGGTAAATGGAGCTATGTACTTTAAGTTAAAGAAGATTAATATGGTAGAATCGTTAAAGAGCGTTGAGTAGTTTTGGTTTTATTCTTGGCACATCAGTGTAAAGATACATAAAAAGAGCGCCGGTTCGCGGAAATACTTTTAAGACCGGCGCTCTTTTTATGAACTGACACATCAAAATGTTATAACGGAACTGGCACATTAAAGCTGTTCTGGTATATTATTAAAGAAAGCGCTCTGCGATCATCACGATTACAGGGATCGCAACGACGGAAAGCACAGTAGACAGTGCAAATATTTCTGAGGAATAAGTATAGTTTTGTTTATAACGTATTGCCAGCATGGTTCCTGTTGCCGCTGAAGGACAAGCTGTGGCAATGAGAGTGGTGAGAGACACCGCCTGAGGAAGCTGCATGAGCATGAGGAATGGAAGGAGGAGCAAAGGCATTATCATCAGCTTGATGGCGCAGACTGCATAAAGTCTCATATTGCGAAGCATCTTTGTGAGGTCAGCCTGAGCCACGGAGAAGCCTGCTACCATCATTGCAAGCGGTGTGTTCATATCAGCTACATAAGTCATGGAATCTAAAAGTACGTCCGGGATCTTAAATTGGACGAAGAATAAGACTACCGCAAGGATCGTTGCAATGAACATGGGCGATAAAAGGCCTTCCTTTAAGTTTTTCAGGGAGCATCTTTTCTCCATGAGCACGACTCCGTGTGTCCATGTAAAAAGATTGAACACGACCATATACGCGGTCAGGTAAAAGACACCTGTGTCCCCGAGGACGCTGCTGATCAGCGGAATGCCGATGAAAGCGCAGTTAGAGTACATAGCGTTGTAACGTTCAATACAATAATCCGGGCCGTTTTTAGGACGGATCAGGATGGTGACCACAAAAACACCGAGAATATGTGTAAGGGCCGCGGCGGCGAACGCCAGCAGAAGCCCGTGCACCAGCTCAGGATCATAGTCGGTCTGGTATACGGTCAGGATGACAAAAGGATTGACGACCATAAGGAGAAGGTTGGAAACGGAGCGGTTCCCTTCTTGATTTACAAGTTTGAGACGGTAACACACGAAGGCGAGCAGCATGATGAAGAACATCTTCATTAGCTGCTCGAATATTAATACGAACATAAGGTGAATATCCTTTCTTTTTCTTTTCAGACAGCGCCAGTATATGGGCGCCGTGTCACACGGGAACACTCAGCGGCTGATGCCTGACTGGAGTTCATCGGCCCAGTTCTGGAGACTGTATGTATGCCCGTTAAAGAGCTTCAAGATTACGCCTGTGGGATTCTCTTCATTTGCGAAAGCATTTGCCTCGTCAGTGTCCACATGCATGGAAAGAGAGAATGACGGGCTGACACGCACGACCACGTCCGAAAAGATGAGCGAACGCTCATAGCTCGTGGTGATGACGAACACAATATCATTGTCCTTGACGTGAGCGCGGACCGCGTCCACGGGAGTCATGTGGATGTGCCGCTTGGCGACAATGACACCTTTGGACAGCTCGATCGTTCCTTTAGGACCGATAAGAGTACATCCCGGCGTGCCTTCTATGTCTCCGGATTGGCGGATCACACTCTTGATGCCGAGGCGGCGTGCGTCTGTCACTGAGATCTCCACCTGTGTTTCCTTCCTGTATGGGCCGAGGATAACGACCTTCTCAAATCTGCCCTTCGGTCCGACTACAGTGAGTCTTTCCTTGCAGGCATACTGTCCGGGCTGACTTAATTCTTTTGAAAATGTGGGCTTGGTTCCGGGTCCGAATAAAGTTTCAAAATCCTCCTGTGTGATGTGGATGTGCCGTGCAGAGGTTTCAATCGGTATTTTTAAACTCATGTTCTTTCACTTCCTCATGTCCATGATTTTATCAGAATAAAATGCGCATTTCAATAGATGATGAGAAACTGTATAACAGTTCTGATATACGGCGCTCAGGACGTATTGTTAAAAGCAGGAAAAGAAAATATAAGAAAAAAGTAAAATCTGATTGACACGTCTGAGTACAGCGTGTTAATTTTAGGATGATGCGTCAAAGTGCAGATCATCAAAGGAGTTCACAATAAAAATAGTATACTGACAAAAAATTGAATTATGCAAAGGAGAAAAAGGAATGGGAATAACAGACGTGCTTTCTCTGTTCGGAGGTCTTGCGCTTTTCCTGTATGGAATGCAGATGATGAGCAACGGACTTGAAGCGGCAGCGGGAAATAAAATGAAGGCCATTCTTGAGAAACTGACGTCAAACCGTGTGAAAGGCGTGCTGGTAGGCGCCGGCATCACTGCGGTCATCCAGTCGTCCTCTGCGACGACGGTTATGCTCGTTGGTTTCGTAAACTCAGGGCTCATGACTCTGAAACAGGCGGTATGGGTCATCATGGGCGCAAACATCGGTACAACGATCACCGGACAGCTCATTGCCCTTGACATGGGGGCCATCGCTCCGATTTTCGCCATCGGCGGCGTGGGGGCGATTATGTTCGTCAAAAACGATCGAGTGCACCATATCAGCAGCATTTTCGCCGGGCTTGGTATCTTGTTCATGGGCATGGACATGATGGGCGCGGCAATGATTCCGCTTCAAGAGTCTGAAGAGTTTATCGCGATGATGACGAAGTTCAGCAATCCAGTGCTTGGTATCTTGGTCGGAGCGCTCTTTACAGCATTGATCCAGTCATCTTCTGCTTCTATCGGTATTCTCCAGGCGCTTGCCTCCACAGGCATGATCCCGCTTTCCAGCGCGGTGTATGTGCTTTTTGGACAGAATATCGGAACATGTATCACGGCAGTCCTTGCCTCTATCGGTACTAAGGTAAATGCGAAGAGGACAACGATTATCCATATGCTGTTCAACGTGATCGGCACTGTCATATTCACAATCGTATGTATGACCACACCGTATGTGGAGATGGTCGAGTCGCTTACCCCGGGCAATCCGGTGGCGCAGATTGCAAACGCACATACCATATTCAACATTGTGACGACACTTCTTCTTCTTCCGTTTGGCACTACTCTGGCAAACGCAGCGGTACATATTCTTCCGGACAGCAAGAAGACGGATGACGAGGAACTGCGGCTCAAATACATCCGCCCTTTTGAGACTTCTTATGTGATCGGACACAGCGCGATGGCTGTATCTCAGGTACGCGACGAAGTAGGGCGCATGCTTGGCATGGTGTCCAAAAATATCGCAGATGCTTTTGATATTCTGATCCAGTACGACGACAAACTCAAGTCGAAGATCAATGAGAGGGAGGAGTACATAGATTATCTGAACAAAGGGATTTCAGAGTATATCGTGTCACTTATGACAAGTGAGAAGTCTATGTCAGATTCACTCCAGAGCAATGGCTACTATGTGATTATCAGCAATCTGGAACGTATCGGCGACCATGCGGTAAATCTGCTGGAATATGCCGATGATATGAAGAAATGGGATCAGCAGTTCTCGGAAAATGTGCTGGAGGAACTTGGAGAGATGAAGCGGCAGTGCATGACAGCGCTTGATAATGTAAGGGATGTCACGGCAGCGAATGTGAACGAAGTCCTTGCCAAGGCAGTTGTTATGGAACAGAAGAACGATGATATGCGGGACAAGTATTTTAAGAAGCAGCTTCAGCGCTTAAAGAAAGGAAAATGTAAGCCGCAGAGTGGTATTGTATTCTCTGAGATATTGACGGATTTTGAAAGAATGGGAGACCACACTCTTAATATTGCAGAGCAGTATAAAGAAATGCTGTAGCACAATGGCGCTGCAGTTACGATACTTCAAGATGTAGAACATGTTTTATACTGCGGCAGCGAATAAATTCCTCTGTTTTACAAATACTACATTTACTGACAGAAATGAGTAAGATTTGTAGATATTTGCAAGACGGAGGATTTTTTATATGAAAGCAACGGGGATAGTCAGAAGGATAGACGATCTGGGGCGTGTCGTCATCCCAAAAGAGATCAGGAGGACGCTCCGTATCAGGGAGGGAGATCCACTGGAAATATTTACAGACAGAGAAGGAGAGATCATACTTAAGAAATATTCTCCTATCGGGGAACTGGGAACCTTGGCGAAGCTGTATGCAGAAAGCCTTTCCCAGACATTGGGATGTACGGTGTGTGTTACGGACACAGACCAGATCGTGGCAGCATCAGGCAGCGGAAAAAAAGACCTTCAGGACCAGTTCATCGGCAGAGATTTCGAATATGCGCTTAAGGAGAGAAGCCAGATCCTTGCGTCGGCAGGAGATTCTTCTTATATCAAAGTAACAGCGGATATGAAGGATTATAAAAATGAAGCTGTCTGCCCGATTATCTGCGAGGGAGATGTGATCGGATCTGTGGTGCTGCTCAATAAAGATGAAAAGAAGAAATTCGGAGAGGTGGAGCAGAGAGTGGCTTACAGCGCGGCGGATTTCCTCGGGCGGCAGATGGGATAAAATTGCTCTGATGGATACAGCGGCGGCAGACTTAAAGCACGGCTTTCTGTCATAATCTCTGACGGACAGACATATGATTTACAAGTGAGGACAAAGAGTAGCGTTGGGGATCAGTCCGGCGCGGAGAGAGTATGTTTGGACCGGGAGGGAGAAAATGGAGAAAAAAGCAGCGGGACGGCGGGGAATCGAACAAGCGGCAGTGCATATGGTAAAGGCGCTTTTATGCGCGTATGTGGTGACAGGAGTTATGCTCCTTGTGTTGACGCTCCTCCTATATAAAATGGGGCTGAGTGAGGAAAATGTGAATGCGGGGATCATACTGACCTATGTGATATCCACATTTTCAGGAGGATTCGTAATCGGAAAGCTTATGGGGAGGAGAAAATTTCTGTGGGGACTGTTTGCCGGAGTTCTATATTTTGTGCTCCTGCTCCTGATATCCCTGGGAGTGTATCATTCTCTGCAGGGAGCGATGATGAATCTGCTGACTACATTTTTTCTGTGTGCGGGCGGTGGGATGCTCGGCGGCATGGTGAGTTAAGCCCGTCTTCTCCTTATGCGGACATATAGCAGTCTGCCTTGACGCAGGCGCGTGAACTGTAAAGACAAAAAGGGGGTTTTCAAACTATCTCCTTCTGTGCTATAATGATCCGAGCAATATGTTGTAGATTATCAGGAGGATATGACATGAAACACATTAAGACATTAAATACACAGACATTAAACAATACAATGAAAAAGGGCGGATGCGGCGAGTGCCAGACATCATGCCAGTCAGCATGCAAGACATCCTGCACAGTGGGAAACCAGACCTGCGAGAACAGAAAATAGTCCTATTGCATCGACAAAAGAACAAGGAAGAAGGCAGCGGTCTTTCAAAGCCGCTGCCTTAACTGTGTTACAGTTCAGGCAGCGGTTTTGCGAATAACGCGGGCTGGACTTAGAAAGAGAGGTATTTTTGTGATACATCTGTATCAGAATAACGGATATAATATCGTCCTTGACGTAAACAGCGGCGCTGTGCATGTGGTGGACAAGGCCGCCTATGACGTGATCAGGGCGCTGGAACAGCAGAACGAATTCCACACGTCAGGGACGCTTAGAGATCCCCGGACGGTTTCCTATCTGGAGGAGAAGTTCGGAGATACATATGAGAGGGGCGATATACACGATATTTTAGAGGCAGCCGCAGAACTGACAGAGCAGGGAAGGCTGTTTACAAGAGATGTATACGAGGATTACATCGACGAAGTGAAGCAGAGGAAGACCGTGGTAAAGGCACTGTGCCTTCACATTGCCCACGACTGTAACCTTGCATGTAAATATTGCTTTGCCGAGGAAGGGGAATACCACGGGCGCCGCGCTCTTATGTCCTATGAGGTGGGAAAGAAAGCGCTTGATTTCCTTATCGCCAACTCTGGAAATCGCCGCAATCTGGAAGTGGATTTCTTCGGAGGGGAACCGCTGATGAACTGGCAGGTCGTAAAAGACCTGGTAGCATATGGGAGAGAGCAGGAAAAACTTCAGGACAAGCATTTCCGTTTCACTCTCACGACCAATGGCGTGCTCTTGAACGATGAAGTGCAGGAGTTCGTGAATAAGGAAATGGATAACGTGGTCTTAAGTCTTGACGGGCGAAAACAGGTCAACGACAGAATGCGTCCGTTTCGAAACGGGAAAGGAAGCTATGACCTGATCGTGCCGAAGTTCCAGAAGCTTGCTGAGAGCAGGAATCAGGAGAAATACTATATCCGCGGTACATTTACCCGGAATAATCTGGACTTTTCCGAGGATGTGCTCCATTTCGCGGAGCTGGGATTCAGGCAGATATCCATAGAGCCTGTTGTAGGGGAGGATACAGATACTTACGCGATCCGCAGGGAAGATCTGCCGCAGATATTTGAGGAATATGACAGACTGGCGAAGATCATGGTGGATCGGGAGAAGAATGGAAAAGGATTTAATTTCTTTCACTTTATGATTGATCTTGAGGGCGGTCCGTGTGTGTCCAAGCGTCTCTCCGGCTGTGGTTCGGGAACCGAGTATCTTGCCGTGACCCCGTGGGGTGACTTATATCCGTGTCATCAGTTCGTGGGGCAGGAAGAATTCCTTATGGGAAATGTGGACGAAGGGATCACAAGGCCCGGAATTGCCGACGAGTTCCGCGGGTGCAGCGTATATTCCAAGGAAAACTGTAAGAAATGTTTTGCCAGATTTTACTGCAGCGGAGGCTGTATGGCAAACTCGTATAAATTCCATCACACGATCAACGACACTTATGAGGTCAGCTGTGAGATGGAGAGAAAGCGCGTGGAATGCGCGATCATGATAAAAGCGGCGCTGGCAGACGAATAAGGCTTAAGGCACAGATGGGGAAAAGGCAGACAGAAAAAACCGGATAAAAGACATAAAAAACAAGAAAGGAAATAAATGTCATGAAAAAGAGTAAAGGAATATTGAGCCTGATCCTTGTGGCAGCGGTGACGGTACTTCTCGGTGTGACGTCGATCCGAGGGTTGAATTCCGAAGGCATGGGCGCAGCGAAGAACATTAACCTCGGTCTTGACTTGGAGGGCGGCGTCAGCATCACCTATCAGGTAAAAGGAGATACGCCGTCTCAGGAGGACATGGATGATACTGTCTATAAAATGCAGAGACGTGTGGAGCAGTACAGTACGGAAGCCCAGGCATATCAGGAGGGCGACAACCGTATCAGCATAGAGATCCCGGGAGTTCAGGATGCGAATGAGATCCTTGAGGAGCTGGGACAACCGGGATCTTTATATTTTATCAAACATTATGACAGTGAAGAGAATGAAAACTATTCTCTTAACTCAGATGGTGAGTATGTGCTGAATAAGACGATCGATGAGCTTCAAGAGAGCGGCTCCATCGTATTGACAGGCTCCGAGGTTGATTCGGCTTCGGCGGGATCACAGGAAAACCAGACTACAGGCGCTGTGCAGTATGTGGTGGAGCTGTCTTTAAATGACGAGGGGACAACTGCTTTCGCAGAAGCAACCCAGGAAGCATACGATAATGGAAATGATTCCATCGCGATCTATTATGACGGAGATCTGATCAGCGTGCCGAGCGTAAATGCAGTTATTTCGGACGGCCGGGCAGTCATACAGGGGAATATGACCTATGAGGAAGCGGAACAGATGGCTTCTACCATCCGTATCGGAGGTCTGAATCTGGAACTTGAGGAGATCAGCTCCAAGGTGGTGGGTGCACAGCTCGGTGAAGAGGCAGTAAGCACGAGCCTTCTGGCAGGAGCTGTCGGTCTTGCCATTGTGTGTGTATTCATGATCTTCGTGTACCTGCTGACCGGTTTTGCTTCCAGCATTGCCCTTTTGATCTACACAGGGCTGGTTCTTGTACTGTTAAATGCGTATGACATTACTTTAACTCTCCCGGGTATCGCCGGTATTATCCTTGGTATCGGTATGGCGGTGGACGCGAATGTCATCATCTTCGCTCGTGTGAAAGAGGAACTTTCCATCGGGGCGTCTGTGCAGGCCGCTTTGAAAGCCGGATTCCATAAAGCAATGTCTGCGATCTTAGACGGTAATATTACGACTCTGATCGCCGCGGCAGTGCTCTGGTTCCGCGGCAGCGGTCCGGTAAAAGGTTTTGCTCAGACGCTGGCGCTTGGTATTGTGGTATCCATGTTTACGGCGCTTGTCGTGACAAGACTGATTGTATATGCGTTCTATGCAGTTGGTATCCGCAACCCGAAAGTGTATGGCCGCGCGAAAGAACCGAGGAAGCCTATTGATTTCCTGGGGAAGAGAAAGGTGTTCTTTACCATTTCCATTCTGCTGTGTGTCAGTGGATTCGTAGGCATGGGCATTAACCAGGCAAGAGGCGTGGGGGCAATGAATTACAGCCTCGACTTTGCAGGCGGTACCGCGACTACAGTGACATTTGACAGGGAATACACTCTCGATGAGATCGACAGCCAGATGATACCGGAGCTGGAGGATATCACGGGAGATAACAATATCCAGGTACAGACCGTGAAAGGCTCGAACCAGGTCGTATTCAAGACTCAGACACTGGATCTGGCGAAACGCGAGGCATTCGAGGCATATATGCAGGACGAGTTCGGCGTGACTGAGGAACTCATGACAGAGAATATCAGTGCGACAGTCAGCTCCGAGATGCGTACTGACGCGACTGTGGCGGTCATCATTGTCACCATCTGTATATTGCTGTATATCTGGTTCCGTTTCAAAGATATCCGTTTCGCGACCAGCGCGGTGCTGGCTCTGGTGCATGATGTACTTGTGGTGCTGGCGTTCTATGTGATCGCGAGAATATCTGTCGGCAACACATTTATCGCATGTATGCTGACCATTGTCGGTTACTCCATCAACGCCACCATCGTTATCTTTGACCGTATCCGTGAGGAACTTAAATTAAAGGGGACAGACGGAGATCTGAAAGAGCTTGTAAACCGCTGTATCACACAGACACTTACAAGAAGTATCTACACATCCCTGACCACATTTATCATGGTGGCAGTCTTGTATGTGATGGGCGTAAGCTCAATTAAAGAATTTGCCCTGCCATTGATGGTAGGCATCATCTGCGGAGCGTACTCTTCCGTATGCATCACCGGAGCACTCTGGTATGTGATGAAAACGAGGGGCGCAGCCGGGCAGACATCTGTGAACGCAGCCGGCGGGAAAGCGGTATCTTCTGGCGCGGGTACAGGTGTGTCGGGAACGCAGGGCTCGCAGAGCGCACCGGGCGGCGCACAGAAAACAGGCGGCAGATCCGGTAAAAAGAAAAAGAAGAAAAGAAAACAGTAAGAGATAAATGCAAGAGAGGTCCCGGGAGACGGCAGACGCGTGCGTTTGCCATTTCCCGGGGTTTTTGGTATTCTTTACACAAATGATGTGAAGACAGTCTGGGGAGGATGGGACATGGAACGATGGGTCGTAGCTATGAAGAAAGCGGATTTTTATGCGATAGGGGAGAAGTATCATATTTCTCCGATCCTTGCGCGCCTGATCCGTAACCGGGATATCATCGGGGATGAAGATATCGACTTCTATCTAAATGGAACTATTGCGGATCTGTATGACGGCATGCTCATGAAAGACATGGACCGCGCTGTTGAAATATTATCGGAGAAGATCCGGGAGGATAAGCCGATCCGGGTGATCGGGGACTATGATATCGACGGAGTCAATGCCACCTACATCCTGCAAGAGGGACTGTCGGGACTGGGCGCAGATGTGGACACGGACATTCCCGACCGCATCAAGGATGGGTACGGGCTCAATAAAATGCTCATTGACCGTGCCCTTGACGACAGGATCGATACGATTATAACCTGCGACAACGGGATCGCGGCAGCAGAAGAGATTGCCTACGGAAAGAAGAACGGTCTGACGATTATTGTGACAGATCATCATGAAGTGCCTTATGTGGAGATGAATGGGGAGAAAGAGTATCTTCTTCCGCAGGCGGACGCTGTCGTAGATCCGCACCGTGCGGACTGTGGATATCCGTTCAAGGGCCTGTGCGGCGCGGCTGTTGCATACAAACTGGTGGAAGCCCTTTACAATGTGATGCAGAAGGATTCCGATGATATGGATTATCTCATGGAAAATGTTGCTATTGCCACAGTGGGTGACGTCATGGACCTGGTGGGTGAAAATCGTATCTTCGTAAAGCAGGGGATGGAGATGCTGAAACGCACGCAGAATCAAGGCTTAAAAGCGCTCATTGAGTGTACGGGCATCGCTGTGGAGCGGCTGAACACCTATCATATCGGCTTCATCCTCGGCCCCTGTATCAATGCCGGCGGAAGGCTGGATACAGCGAAGCGCGCGCTGGAGCTGTTAAACGCACGAACGAGAAGAGATGCGGTCATGCTGGCGGAGGATTTAAAAGCCCTCAATGACAGCCGCAAGGAGATGACAGAGCGGGGAGTGGCGGAGGCGGTACAGATGATTGAGACCACTTCTCTGAAAGACGATAGGGTGCTTGTGGTCTATCTGCCGGACTGCCATGAGAGCATAGCGGGGATCATAGCGGGCAGGATAAAAGAACGGTATTACCGTCCGGTCTTTGTGCTGACAAAGGCAGAAGAAGACGTGAAAGGCTCGGGACGTTCTATCGAGACGTATGATATGTTCGCTCAGATGTGCAGATGCAGGGAGCTTTTCATTAAGTTCGGCGGGCATAAGCTGGCGGCAGGTTTTTCTCTTGAAGAAGGAAATATACAGAGGTTCCGTGAGACGATTAACGTCCTCTGTGACCTGACGGAACAAGACGTGCAGATGAAAGTATCCATTGATATGCAGCTTCCGTTCCCGTATATTACGGAAGAACTGATAAAAGAACTGGAACTGCTGGAACCGTTCGGTAAAGGCAACCAGAAACCGCTCTTTGCAGAGAAAAACCTAAGAGTGATCAGTCCGCGGATCTTCGGGAAGAACAGGAATGTGCTGAAGTGCCGATTGGAAGATGTGAACGGGAATCAGATGGAGGCCGTGTATTTCGGAGATGTGGAAGCATGCCTGAGAGCGATGGAAGAAAAGCCGGTCATGTCATTTACATATCACCCGTCAGTGAATGAATACATGGGGAGGCGGAGCGTGCAGGTGACGATCATAAATTACCGGTAGATGAAACAGCTATACAGGTCTTGTTGAACAGTGCGGCCGTATCCGGCCGCACTGTAAATGAATGCTGCGGAGCAGAAAAATATTTGAAAAATTGTGTAGAAATGCTATAATAACTCTATTATAGGCGTATGCGGGATGTCTCATTTATCGTAGATGCACCCGTTTGAACAGAAGAAAAGAATGAGAAATGAGAGGAGGGGAGATCGACATGGCAGGAACTCTGGAATACGAAGAATTGAATAAGGATCTTGAGATCGTGGACGGCCATGCCGTAAAAGCCCCTGAGGATTATCAGGATCCGGAGCAGCTCCATCAGGCGCGCGTGGCCCGGGTGAGAAAGTACCATCCGTCTGCGGATATCTCAATGATAGAGAAAGCATATCAACTGGGG
>ERZ1643249.2281-NODE-2281-length-18161-cov-5.016017_pt1 | contig 18161 bp, 18 predicted proteins | sample MGYA00579263_ERZ1643249 | MGnify/ENA primary metagenome ERZ1643249 (study PRJEB29033, sample SAMEA4952264) | chicken gut metagenome | biome: Broiler Chicken; feature: Gastrointestinal Tract; material: Caecum | place: Ireland | collected 2018 | study: Broiler... | reverse complement strand
ATGCTTGAGCGATAGTACACAGACCGTAAAATATCGGGGTCGCTTTCTTTAAGCTGCACACGCGTGCAGCCTTGCACGAAGAAGCGGCTCTTTTTTTACAGAGAGCATAAAACGGCGTTCAGAGTTCTTTACGGCGGTAATAAAAGGAGGTTTTTATGAACATTTCTTTGCTTGCGCTGAGCGGCGTGCAAACGGTGTCGCTGTGGCTTTCGGTAGCGGTAGTTGCAGCCGTACTCATTTGCGGCGTTGCCGTGTTCTGCGCAAAGCGCACAGCGTTTGCGGCATATGTTAAATATGCGGTGACAGGCGTTGTGACTTACGCGGCGGCGCTCGGCCTTATCGTGCTGGCCGTGACCTATGAAGACGCCATTATATCCGCCTTCGGCGTGGATATGAGCGGGCATTTTTCTGAAAAGTACCCGATTATGGTAGTTGCACCCGTATGCGCCACCGTTGCTCTGTGCGCCGCCACAATAGTGCTTGCCGCAGTATATGAACGCGTCGGCGGGTACTACAAAATTGCCGCTTACTGCTTTGGCACAGTAGCCGCCATATTTACGTTGGTTACGGTATTTACCACCTGCATATACTTCGGCGACGCTGTGGAATTTTACAACGACGCCGCAGGCGAAACGCTGTACGCGGCAGACGTGGCCGAGCACGTAATACTCTGGCTCACCCTTCCGCTTGTGGCGTTTGCGGCCGCAGCCAACACGGCTCAGTTTTTCATAGACAGAGCGCGCTTTGTAAAGTCGCTGAAAATCACCATTACAACCGCCGTATTCTACGCCGCCGCAATGGGCATAACAATGCTTGTACTATCTATTGTAAAGAGTTACAGTGCAAGCTATGCCGAGGAAAACTGGCTTGCGCGCGAACAGCTTATAACCTATGTATTTGTTCCGCTGATTGTACTTTGCGCAGTTGCCATTATAGCCGCGGCGGCCGTACTGCTTGTATATAAGTTCAAGCCTGCAAGGGCAAAACTTGCCGCACGCATTTGCGGCGCGGCGTTCGTGCTCGTGCTTATTGCCGCAGCCGTGCTTATAGGGCTTTACTACACAGGCACAATTAAGGGCGACGGCTATTACGACGACTCTGAGGCGGGCGCAAAGGTAAACGACCTTGCACTCTATCTGCTTGCCGCAGGACTTATAGTAATAGCCGTGGTCGGTGCGCTTATCATAGGCAGAAAGGACCAAAAGCAGTTCGACACGCGCTCCATCTCCTATGCCGCCGTGTGCATAGCGCTCTCGTTCGCGCTCTCATACATACGCCCCATACACCTGCCGCAGGGCGGAAGCGTCACACCCGCCAGCCTGCTGCCGCTTATGATATACAGCTATATGTTCGGCGTAAAGAAGGGCGTGTTCGCCTGCTTTATTTACGGCATATTGCAGGCCGTGCAGGACCCCTGGATAATTCACCCCGCGCAGTTCCTGCTTGACTACCCCGTGGCATTCTCATTTATAGGCTTTGCAGGAATGTTTGCAAAAGTAAAGCGCCTGGAAAAAGTTCCGCAGGTAAAGTTTGCGCTGGGCGCAATTATAGCCTCGGCATTCCGCTTTATATCGCACGTATTCTCGGGCGTGTTTGCCTTCAGCGCGTACGCCATAGACGCGGGCATGGCGGCCTGGCCGTACAGCCTTGCATACAACTCGTTCGTGTTTGCGGATATTGCAATAGCCATTGTTGTAGGCGTGCTTGTATTCTCTTCGCGCAACTTTGTAAAGTTTATCTCCCGCTTCAACACGCAGAAGAACGCCGCAGCCCCCGCCGTTAAAAGCGGCAAAGAGGCCGAGGCCAAATAATCTGACTTAACTCAATATATTTTGCTTATAACACATCAAGCTAAAAGCGGCGGCGCACGGTTTAACCGTGCGCCGCCGCTATTTATTAAAACAATATTTTAAGCGAAGAAACAATATTCTCAGCTTGTGCCTGACATTTTAAATTATACCCGAAATTTTAAGCTATCCGCACCGCGCAAACTGCAACACATCGACAAGCACGGCAAAACCGAGTATGAACACAAATCCGGCGGCGTGAATTATGGCCTCTATCTTCCTGGGAACGGGACGGCGGAAAATCCACTCGATAAGGCAGAAAACCACCTTGCTGCCGTCGAGCGCGGGGATTGGCAAGAGATTGAGCACCGCCAGATTGACCCCTATATATGCCGCAATCTCCAAAAAGCTCTGCACGCCCTGCGCCGCCATCTGCGAGGTAAGCTTTATTGTGGTTATCGGCCCGCCCATGGCGTCCAGCCCGATATTACCCGTGAGCAGTTCGCCCAGCACGCGGAATATAGTGCCGCCTATTCTGAACGAGTAGGCAAAACTGCGGCCTATACTTTCGAAGAAGGGGAAACGGTAGTTCTGCGTGCCTATCGCCCAGTACTTCTGACCGTCCGGATGTACCACGGTATCTATCCCGAGCGCGCTCCACAATGTGTAGGTATCGGTGGAATTTTTAAAGTTGCAGTCCGTGCGCAGCCTGACATTTATATCCAATGTTTCGCCGCCTCTGTCCACGGTAAACAGCACATATTCCCCCTCCTTTTTGCCTGAGAGGGCATCCATGAGGTCGGTTGTGAGGTATATGCCGCTGCCGTCCGCTTCAAGCATGACGTCGCCTGCGGCAAAACTGTTGGTTGCGTTGTAGTCGCCTTCATACACCACCCCGTCCACGCGCAAGGCCGTCTGTCCGAACGCAAGATAGATTACAAAGATAAGAATGAGCGCGGTGACATAGTTCATGAATGCGCCCGCAATAAGCACTATTATACGCTGCCAGGGCGGCCTTTGAGTAAACAGCCTGCCGTCGTCACCCACCGTCCTGATTTCAGTTTTTGAGTTTTTGCCCTGCACATCGGAAGCTGAAGCCTGCCCGTCAGACCCGGCAAATGCCCCTTTCGATTTTAAAGTCCCGCCTTCGCCCTGCAAAGAATTTTCTTGGGCGGAATTGGGAACTTCTGCCGCGCTCTCTTTCACTCCCTCTGCGCGCAGAGGCTCACCTTGACTATGAACGGCGTCCGCCTGCACATTATTCTGCGCAATGTCTTGGGCGGATTTTCCGGCATCGTTTTTTGCGCCTTTATCGCCGTCCGATTGGCCGTCTTCCTCGCCGTCCTCCCCGGCAAACGCACAGTAGCCGCCGAGCGGCACCAGGCGCACGGAAAACAGCTCGCCCGTCTTTTTGTTCCTGCGCTTGAAGAGGGCGGGGCCGAAGCCTATGGCAAATTCGTTTATTTTAAAGCCGAGCAGTTTGCCCGCGGCATAGTGGCCGAACTCGTGCACGGTTATCATGACGAGCAGTATGAGTATTGCAAGCAATACAGAGCCTATTGTGCCCAAAACGGACGATACCGAAAGTAAATTCATTCTACCTCTTAAAGCGCCGAAATTTGCGCGCCGTTATGTATTCGCGCGGCAATATGTGCGCGGCAACGGACAAGTTGCAACCGCACGACATGACTTTGCGGCAACAGCCGCGCCACAATATCCGCAAGGCAAAGGCCGCGCTGTGCAGCAAAGGCTGAGCGGCAATATGTGCGCTGATATACAATCACACAGCCCAATATGTGCGCCGTTATTTTGCGGTAATTTCCTGAATAATATTCTGCGCCCTTTTGCGCGCCGCACAGTCAACGGCGGAAAGCTGTTCGTACGAGCGCACCTCCTCCCGCTTTTCAGACTGAACAGCGCCGTCTATTACACGGGATATATCAGTAAATGCCAGCCTGCCAGAAAGGAAGGCGTGCACGGCCACCTCGCCCGCGGCATTCATAGCGCAGGGAAGCGTTCCGCCCGCCCTGCCGCAGGCTACTGCAATATCGAAGCAGGGGAAACTGCCCGTATTTAGCGGTGAAAATTCCAGCGAGATGAGCTTGGAAAAGTCGAGCTCCGCGCCCTGCATAGGCAGTCTGCCAGGATAGGAGAGCGCCGCGAGTATGGGCAACTTCATTGTGGGAAGAGAGAGCTGCGCAATTATTGCGCCGTCGGCAAACTCCACCATTGAATGGACTATGCTCTGCGGGTGCAGAACGGCGGTAATTGCGCCATAGTCCGCACCGAACAGGTGGTGCGCCTCTATCACCTCGAATCCCTTATTGAGGAGCGTGGCGCTGTCTATCGTAATCTTTGCGCCCATATTCCAGGTGGGATGTCTGAGCGCCATCTGCGGGGTGACGCCCCTCAGCATATCGGCAGTATATCCCCTGAACGCGCCGCCGCTGGCCGTTATTATAAGCCGTCTGAACGGCGTTTTTGCATTGAAGCCGAGGCATTGCCATATGGCGGAATGTTCGCTGTCTACGGGCAGCACGGGCACGCCCGACTTTTCGCAGAGGGGCATGACTATGTCGCCGCCGCAGACGAGCGTCTCCTTGTTTGCAAGGGCGAGCTGTTTGCCTGCATTTATTGCCGCAAGCGAGTACTTGAGTCCCGCAAAGCCGCCCGCAGCGACGAGCACTATATCTGCCTCGTCATATGAAGCGGCGGCAAGCGCCTCGCTCTCCCCGCCGAAAAATTTTGTACCCGAGGGAATTTCCTTGACCATTGACGCGGCGGAGGTGTCCGCAAGCGCGGCATAGCGCGGCTTTAGCACGGCCATCTGCTCTTCAAACAGCTTGTATGACCTTTCCGCCGCGAGCGCGACCACCTTGAACTCTTCAGAATGGGCGAGGGCAACTTCTATGGCCTGCCTGCCTATGCTGCCCGTACTGCCTATTATACTCAACCTTTTCATGCCGCCTCCCGCGCACGGGGCTAAAAATATTATACCCCGCAGCGCCGCAATTAATGACTTTATTATAATAATTCAGCGGCCGTGCCGCATTAAAATTTTTTTATGCTGTAATAAAAGTTTTTTCTGTTGATAACAAAAAGTTCCCGCCTGACGGAGGGAACCTGAAATTTTTGCTCGCTTTAAACTACGAATATAAAGGCAAGAAGCACCACAATGCCTGCGAACAACGTTCCGTCGAACCTGTCCAGCACGCCGCCGTGGCCGGGCAGAAGATTGCCCATATCCTTTACTCCTACCGACCTCTTCAAGGCGCTTTCAAACAAGTCGCCGAACTGCGCGGCAACGGACGCCGCAAAGCCTACTATTATGGCAAACGCCCAGCCGGGGAGAGCGGTTGAAAGAACAACCTCGCCGCCGAGTACCACATACAGATAGTATGCAGCCACGCCGCCTGCGATGCCGCCTATAAGTCCGCCTATTGCACCTGCCACCGTCTTGTGGGGGCTTACAGAGGGTGCAAGCTTTAACGAAAGGCGCTTGCCTATTGATATGCCCGTGAGGAACGCCGCCGCGTCGGTGAAGGGTACGCATATAAACAGCACAAGTATGGCCAGCATGGAATTGTATTCCATATGGTTTACCGCCGACAGAACGGCCGTGAGCAGTCCGCAATATACAAGTACAAACAGCGCACCGAGCGTGCTTTTAAGGTCGGAACGGCTGTGGTCGGCCACAAAGAGAATGCAGACAATTACTGCGCCCGCACCCAGAGCTACCGCCGCGCCGGGCCAGCCGCCCGCGCCGAGGAGCATGGCAAAGAGTGCATAAAAAGGTACGGCGAGCGCCGAAAAAGTAATGGCTACCGCGCGCTGCAACAGCGAAACACAGCCGAAAGCGCGTATTGCCTCGAATGCGCCCACCGCCGCTATCACGAGGAAGAGCGCGTCGAAGAGGAGTGCGCCGTATCCCTGGGGTATAAGCCACTTTGCCGCGCAGAGTGCCGCTACCACAATGACGTATACAACGCTTGTTAAAGTTCTTGCTTTCATATATAAAACCTTTAAAAAAAATTTTGAACAAAACCAGGGCGCACGGCCTGTCCGCAACGCCTTAAAAATTTGCCGCTCTTTTTATGTGCAACAGCGGCGTTTGCGGCTGCATAAACCTCATTCATTGCCACATATATCGCGGTCAATGCCGCATACAAGGCATTATACCTTGCCGAAACGGCGCGAGCGGCGCGAATATTCCTTGAGCGCCTTATCGAAATGTGCGTTATCGAAATCGGGAAAGAGCACGTCTGTAAAATACAGCTCGGCATAGGCCGCCTGCCAGAGCAAAAAGTTTGAAAGGCGCAACTCTGCCCCCGTCCTTATTATCAGGTCGGGGTCGGGCATATCGCACGTATATAAAAGGCGGGCAAAGCTCTCCTCGGTGACTTTTTGGCCGCGGGCGACTGCAATGTTGGCCGCACGCACGATTTCTGCGCGGCCGCCGTAATTTACGGCAAAGACGAGCGTGAACGGCGCGCTCTTCGGGGAAGAGTTGCACACCCCCTCTATCTTTTCCGCCACGTCCTTCGGCAGCGCAGAGAGGTCGCCTATGACGCGCATGGCGGCATTTTCACCCACGAGGCGCGGAGCGTACTCGTCAAAATATTTGCGAAAGAGCGAATAGAGCCCTTCGAGTTCGGCGCGCGGACGGGAGAGATTTTCGGTAGACAGCACATACAGCGTGAGGTACTTAATCCCCACCGCGCGGGCGTGTTCGACGAGCTTTAAAATGCGCTTCATGCCCGCATCGTGACCTGCCGAGCGCGGCAGAAGCCTTTTTTTTGCCCACCTGCCGTTGCCGTCCATTATTATGCCCACATTTACGGGCACAGAAGGCTTGAGCTGGGGCATTTTTTAAACTGTCATTATTTCCTTTTCTTTTTCTGCAACGGCGGCATCGGTCTTTGCAACCATGTCGGAAACCATCTTTTCAACGTCCTTTTCGCAGATGGCGAACTCGTCTTCAGAGATTACCTTGTCGCCCTTGAGTTTTTTGAGCGCATCCATAGCCTCTCTGCGGACGTTGCGCTCGGCAACCTTTGCGTCCTCGCCCATCTTGCGTATCTTTTTTACAAGGTCCTTGCGGCGCTCCTCGGTGAGTTCGGGGAACACAAGGCGTATTACCTTGCCGTCGTTGGTGGGGTTGAGGCCGATATCGGAAACCAGTATGGCCTTTTCTATATTTTTGAGAATAGACACATCCCAGGGCGAGATGACGAGGCACCTGCCCTCCTGAACGGAGATGTTGGAGGTCTGGTTGATGGGCGTAGGCGCACCGTAGTAGTCAACCAGTACTCTGTCGAGTATGTGGGGGTTGGCTCTGCCCGCACGGATGACCGAATAGTCTTCCTTGAGGACGCTCACCGTCTTGGAGAGTTTGTCGTCTAAAACGAGCATAATCTCTTCAACCTGTTCGTTATCTATCATAATAAAGCTCCTTGAATATATTTTATGCAAAACAGGGGAAATTTTTTACGCAGATGATATGTCTGCGCCCTGATTTTATCTGAAACAGATACGGCGCCTGCCGTACTTTTACAACAGAGGCAACACAGGCGCCTTATTTAAAGTAAAAACAGCAGCTGCACCGCCTATGAATTTTACCGCCGTCAAATGCGGGTGAATATCCGACATGGCACATTCGGCTGATAAATGCTCAGCCGGGCGTCCACTCAGTTGTTATCTATAAGCGTACCCAGCTTTTCGCCGCACACGGCCCTTACTATGGAGTTCTCCTCCTCAAGGCCGAAGGCAAGCACGGGAATGTTGTTCTCCATGCACATAGTAGCGGCAGTGGCGTCCATTGCCTTTATGCCGTTTTTGATTATATCGATATAGTTGAGATGGTCGTATTTTTTTGCTGAGGGGTTGAGCTTGGGGTCGCTGTCGTAAATGCCGTCTATATTCTTGGCCATAAGCAGCACGTTGGCCTGGATTTCGCACGCGCGCTGAGCCGCAGCGGTATCGGTAGAGCAATAGGGATTGCCCGTGCCGCACGCCATAATCACTACCCTGCCCTTTTCAAAATGGTGCAGCGCCTTGCGCAGAATGTAGGGCTCGGCTACCGAGGTCATTATGAGCGCCGTCTGCACTCTGGTGGGAATGCCGCGCTTTTCTATGGCGTCCATCATGGCGAGCGCGTTCATTACAGTTGCAAGCATACCCATCTGGTCGGCCGTGGTGCGCTCCATATAAGTGCCCTGCCTGCCGCGCCAGAAGTTGCCGCCGCCTATTACCAGCGCCACCTCTACACCCATCTTTTTTATGGTAACTATCTGATCGACTACGCGGGCGATGACCTTTTCGTCCAGCCCGTGGCCAAGTTCCCCTGCGAGCGCCTCGCCGGAAAGTTTTATAAGCACCCTTTTGTATTCAGGTTTCATCAATAAAGCACCCTCGCATTTTTAAATAATTGAGCCGCATACGCGCCTTAAAGCCTTGCAGCTGTTGCGATATGCGCCCACGGAATAAGATTAACGCCTGCGCCGTATGCAAGGCAGAAAGCTGTCCGAAAAAAAGCGCAGACTGCTGACATTAAGCTTTAGCCATACTTGCGCAAAAAAACAAACACATATGCGTTTTTTTCGCGGTAAGGCAGCAAGCTGCCGCCTGTAAAAGCCAATGAGAGCATACTTGCATTAATCCCTTTTGCTATTATACCATATAAGGCAAAAAATTACAATACCATACGGGCAAATACTTTATAAAGTTGCGCCGCAAAGTTGCTTTTTTATAAAAAAAATGGCGGAGATATTCTCTCCGCCGCAACATTTTCAGTCAGAAACGGTCTGCGCGCGCAGCTCGTCGGCCTGCTTTAAACATTCCTCCACCTTTTTGCTGTACATATCCACGCCGAAACCGGGGTGAGAAATATCGTCGGCAACGTCCACCCTGCGCAGCCGCCACTTTTCACGCAGGCAGCTCCACACAATGACTATTGCCGCACCTGCCACGGCGCACAGCCAGCCGCCAATGGCAAGCCCGAGCACGGGGACGAGCAGTCCGCTCACCGCCATAATGCATCCCGCGACTATGAGCGCCCCGCCCGTACAGAGCAATATAAGCAGTATATGCCTGCGTTTTGCCCTTACCTCGTCCGGGGCGGAGGCCTGCTCGCGCGCCTTTATGCACAGTTCGTCCACTTCCTCCTCCAGTTCGGCAAGTTTTTTATAGGCGGGCTGCGACCTGTCCCGCTCGAACGTTATGTTCGCATAGGACTTGCCGCCATCCGCCTCTTCCGAAATGGCGGAAACAGTATAGCCGAGGCGGCGGTATCTGTCTATATATGCGTCCTTATAGACGCTTTCAAGTTTTATTTTTTTTACTTCGTTATCCACTTTAAAAAATCTCCCGCCGAAAAGCATTTACGGCAGAACAGAGCGCACGGATTTTAAGCGGGCGTGCGCAGACTTCAAGCGGGGCAGACGCGCATTCGGGCGATGCGTAACCGCGCACACTCACACGGTGCAAAGCCGCATTCGGGCGGCGCGCAATCGCGCACACTCACACGGTGCAAGGCCACACGTCGGGTGGGCGCAAGCCCCCTTTTTCTTCTTTAATTATAGCACCGAAATAAAGAAATTACAACAATATTCGCCTTAAAGATTGTAAACCCGACCTTTATGAAGGTAAAACAAGGGCGCGGCAAATGCCGCGCCCGCCATTTTATGACATATTATGACAATCTGAATATAAATCAGCTGTTCAGATCAGTCCTTCTTCATTGCGGCAACCTGCTTTGCCACTTCCTCAGAGAGGTCCTCGCTCTTCTTTTCAAGTCCCTCGCCCATTTCGTAGCGAACAAACCTTGCAACCTTGAACTTCTTGCCGATAACGTCGGCAACGGTCTTGGAATCGTCCTTTACGAAGGGCTGAAGAAGAAGGCAGTTTTCGGAATAGAACTTGCCGAGCTTGCCCATTACTATCTTTTCAAGTATTTCCTTGGGCTTCTTGGCGTTCTTTTCGTCGTTCTGCATCTGAACGAGAAGTATCTCTTTCTCTTTTGCAAGAACGTCTGCGGGAACTTCTTCCTTGGTAATGTATGAAGGACGGGAAGCTGCTATCTGAAGGGCTACGTCGTGAAGGGTCTCTTCAGCGCCTTCTGCAACGTCTACGGCGTCTACCATAACGCCTACCTTGCCGCCCATGTGGATATAGGTTTCGATTTTGCCCTCGGTCTGGTAGATTGCAAACCTGCGGAGGGAAATCTTTTCGCCGATAACCGCCGTCTGGGAGGTAATGAAATCTTTAACCGTGCCGCCTTCCATGGGGCATGCGAGAAGGGCATCTACGTCTGCGGGCAGATTTTCTGCCGCTACCTTAGCAACGGAATCGACTATGCCGTGGAACTTATCGCCCTTGGACACGAAGTCAGACTCGCAGTTGATTTCAAGAAGAACGCCCGTGTTGCCGTTTACATATGCGCCTACAACGCCCTCTGCGGCAATGCGGCCTTCCTTTTTAACGGCCTTGGCAATTCCGCGCTCCCTTAAAAGCTCGGCTGCCTTTTCCATATCGCCGTCAGCATCCTGCAAAGCCTTTTTGCAGTCGAGCATGCCAGCGCCGCTCTTTTCGCGGAGAGTCATAACGTCTTTAGCTGTGAATGCCATAAATCAAAACCTCTCTTATTTATTCTGCGGCTTCTTCGGGGTCAGCCTCGTATGCGGGAGCTTCTGCAACGGCCTCTTCTGCTGCCGTTTCGCCCTGATTAGCCTCTATTACGGCGCTTGCGATTACCGATGCAATGAGCTTGATTGCCCTTATTGCGTCGTCGTTGCCGGGAATTACATAGTCTATAAGGTCGGGATCGCAGTTGGTATCGGTGATTGCTACGATGGGAATACCAAGTTTGCGTGCCTCTGCCACGGCGATGTCCTCGTTGTGGGGGTCAACCACGAACATGATGCCGGGGAGCTTTGTCATGTTGCGGATACCGTTCAGGTTTGTCTGAAGTTTTGCCATCTCTTCCTTGAGCTTGGCAACTTCCTTCTTGGGAAGAAGGTCGAACTCGCCGCTCTCTTCCATCTTTTCAAGCTTGTTCATGCGCTCTATGCGGGAGCGTATAGTCTTGAAGTTGGTGAGCGTGCCGCCCAGCCAGCGGGAGTTTACATAGTACTGTCCGCAGCGCTCTGCCTCTTCCTTGATGGCCTCCTGAGCCTGCTTCTTCGTGCCGACAAAGAGGACGGTCTTGCCCTCTTTAACGCTCTCTACGATGTAGTTGTAGGCCTTTTCGATGAGACCTACGGTGAGCTGAAGGTCTATGATGTGAATGTCGTTGCGGGCAGCATAGATGTAGCGTGCCATTTTGGGGTTCCACTTTCTTGTCTGGTGGCCGAAATGAACGCCTGCTTCAAGAAGCTGCTTCATAGTGATAACTGCCATATTTAATTCCTCCGTTTAACCTCCCCGCAAACGCCGCAGATGCGTATTCACGCTTGCGCTTACGGCGGCATTAAAGAATTTACCGCCACGGAGCGCGGGCTTTGCAGGTGTGAATTTTTATAGCCTTGTTATTTTAGCATAAAATCCGTGCGTATGCAAGCAAAATTGCGGCAAATTGCAAAGTTTTGCCCCATATTATCGCCGTTTCGGTTGGGTACGCGCAAAGTCGCACCACGCAAAAAAACTTTTTTATTTTAAGTTCCGCACGCCTAAGAAGGGAGCAAAAAAGCGCCATAAAATTATTATCAGGCGTTTTAGCGTACTTTACCTTAGGAAAACGGCCTTTTGTCAGGCCTCGTCCTCGTCGGAGTAGACGTCTTCGCCCTCGGTTTCCTGCTGGTAGAAATCGAAAATCTCCTGCAGGAGCGCCTCGTCCTCTATCGGCTCGAGAGCCTCGTCCTTTTCGTTGAGGCGGAAAATTATAACCTCGTCCTCGGCAATCTCGTCGTTGGGTTCGGCCGCAAGCAGCAGCGTATATTTCTGTCCCTTATATTCAGTTACATCCAGAAGTCTGAATTTTATTATATTTCCACCGTCGTCCACAAGTTCGATTACGCCGTCGTCGGCCTCGTTCTGCAGTTCTTCTTTGTTCATTGCTCTACTCCTTTTGATTTTATTTTTGAAAGGTAGCCGTCCAGAATGCTGGCCGCGGCAAGGGCGTCAACATACTTTTTATGCTCCTTTGCGCGGTGGCCGCTTTCGTGCAGCTGCTCGTGCGCGACTATCGAGGTGTAGCGCTCGTCCTCGCGCAGGGCGGTCATGCCTGCCGCCTCCTCCAGCGCGGATATAAAACGCTCGGTCTTTTCCGTCTGTTCGGAGGGCGTGCCGTCTGCATTTACGGGCAGACCGCACACAATCTTTGTTGCGCCCTTTTGTTTTATGATTTCGCACAGGGCGGCTATATCGCGCCTGAAACCCGTGCGCACGTACGTCTGCGAGGGCAGGGCGTAACTGTTGAACGGGTCTGAAACGGCAATGCCTATCCGCCTGTCGCCTATATCGAAAGCTATGTACCTTTCCAAATTTACCTCCGCGCAGCGGGCACAGGACGCGCCGTTGCGGCTATATGGAAATTATATCATATGCGTACGCAATTTTCAAGCATACTTTAAAATTTCCTGCCTGCAAAATTTTACCGCATTTCGTATATGGAAATTTTCAGTATAAAAGCAGTTTGAGCCGCGCCGTTGAATAAAAAATTTTGCACCACGCAATACAAACAACCTGTGCGCCGCGATTTATATCTGCGTAGCGACTTGTCCTGCGCACCGCAATTTATAATATTTTATAAAAAAATTTTGTGCGCCGCGGCAAAAGCCGCGGCGCACAGACATCCTACGCCTCTCAGGCGTCCTTCTTTTTTGCGCCCTGCTCCGTCGAACCCGAAGCCGAGGGAGCATTCTTTTCAAGCTGCTCATCGATATACTTTTCGGCCTTCTGCATCAACTCGTCCTGATTTTTCTGAATCATTTTGCGTATCTTGCAGCTGTTTGCAACTATCAGTGCGCCGCCTGCCATACCAATGGCAAGCCCCATTATAAATTCCTTCACTTTTACTCCTTTAAAGGGCACAAATTTTTAAGTGCGCGCGCATATGCCTTAAATTGACACGCATATATGCGGCAATCTTTGCCCTTTGAAAACAGTATGTGAAGATAAATTAAAGTATATTACTGTAAATTTTTTACTTGAAGTTTCAGCAGCGCGTTTTCGTCGGTGAGCCGCTTTACAAGGGACTGAAGGCGCGCGTTTTCGCTGCGGAGCGACGAGGCAAGCCTTTCATAGAGGCCGTCTATCTCCTTTTCCACGCGCTTGCGCGCGTCCTCCCCCTCTATGCCGCACTCCTTCATAAGCTGCGAGATGCGCTCGGGCTGGCGCTGCAGCACATTGCGGTACTTGTTCTGGTAGCGGAGCATGAGCTTGTCGTCCCCGCCCGAAAGATTTAAAACGGCGCGGCGGACGGATACGCCCTTGCTCTTTTCAGTCAGAATGGCGCGCAGCACCCTGTCGGTCTCCTCGTCGGTGAAGGCGGCAATGTGGCCTGCCTTGAGCCCCGTACCCCTGAGCAACTTTTTTACCTCTTTGTTGCCCGAACTGCGCAGCAGCGCATAGTAGTAATTGCGCACGCTGCCCTTGGCCCTGCCCGACTTCTTTGCGTAGCCTTCAAACAGAGATGAGAGCGTTCTCCCTGCGCGCTTGCCCGCATAGATGTATTGCACGAACGCCTTTGCTTCGTCTTCGGTATATCCGTTGATTTTATTCATCTATATTACCTCCCGCCGCATAGCGGCACTTTTACAATGTGTATTGACATAATTTGCGGAGTTAATACATTAAATTATACTGGCAGTTTATATCAGCAGCGCCAAAGGCCTTTTTTTACAGAAAAACAGTCGGGCGCGCAGATTATATTTTGTGATTTATGGGGGATATATGCGGATATATTTTTTATCGGCGCAGCCCGCCGCGCTTAAATTGGACGGGCAATATGCGGGAACGACAGACCTTTTTGAACGGTATGCCGAAATAGATATGCGGCGCGGCGCTTTGGCGGAGATTATTCCGCACGACAACTCCCTGCCCGTAAATTTTTTTATTGACGAAAAATTTTTTGAATGCGGACACCCCTTTGCCGACACATACGTACTTGGCGACGAGCGCCTGATCTACATAAAAAATTTTGCGCGCAAGGGCGGTGAAATAGAGGTCATTGCGCAGGGGGAGGCGGGCGGCGGATTGCTTACAATCTTTGAATTCGGCGGCATATATGCCTGCTTTGAGGGCAGAGAGCTGTGCGGCGGAGGCGCAGGGCTTGTAAAGCTTTCAAAAAACTTTGACCGAGCCGAAGTGCGCGAGATTGTTGTGGGCGGAAGAGCTTTTGCAGCGGCCGTCGCGGAGGGCGCTCTGTCAATTTTCGACTGCGGAAGGCAGGTCTTTCTGGGCGAGGGCAGCTTTGAATACGGCGACGCCCTTGCCGTTCTGCGCGAGGAGAAGAGCTGCGCCGACATTGTTACGGAGGGGCGCTATATTTTTGACGGGCAGACGTTTGTTACCGAACGCATTACGGCGCGCGAACGGCGCGCCGTACCTGAAAAGATGGCGCACTTTGCACTCTTTGAGGGCGTGATGTACGGCTGCGACTGCACAAAATACCTGAGCGACGAATTATCCCCGAGGGCCGGCGAACTTAAGGAGTACCTCGGCAACTTTTTGGGCGTAGTACCGCCGACCGAACTTTTTTGCGAGCGGCACAAAGACATAGCAAACAACTGTGCGGGACTTATATACCGCCGCGCCGAGGGACTTTTTGAAGTAAAATATTTTGCCGTCCGATTTTCCGAAGGCAGGGCAGACAATATTTACCCTACAGATTAGCCTGTTGTGCGGAAAAAGCATTTATTGCTCGGCGCACAGATAATTTTTGCCACATTATATGCGCGGCATATACCCATAAAGAGCACAGCGCAAAACCCGGTTACGGACGAAAAAACGCAAAGTTTAACGACAAGGTCTGATTAATAGTGCTTAAAGCACAAAAAACGGGCGGACGCCGAATGGCGTCCGCCCGTACAATATACATTTTTTAAAATCAATACTTGGTTATTTTAACCGTCTTTATAATTATAGGCATAGATGTCACGCTGTAGGATACCGAAGTAGCCTGCTCGGCAATCTCTTCATATCTGTCCACCTCAGCGCCCACATCGGTGACAAAGTCAGCCTCTGTACCATTATACTCGTCGTCGATATAAGTTTCAATGGCGTCCAGGAGGTCATTGAGTACGTCTTCAGACTGCTCGTCTGCAAGGTACGCAAAGGTTGCATACTTGGAGTTGGTGAGTGATGTGCCCGAACTTACCTGAAGGGCAAACAGACTGGTTGCGCAGTTATCGGCGTAGTCGTGCTCGAGAAGCTGGCCGCTGCCCGTCTTTACGAATACGTGCGCCTCGGCTATGTTGTTTATAACCTTATCGGTATAGTACATCTTTAAAGCGCCGAACTCCGCACCGCGCTGGCCGTTTTCAACCGTGTGGTCATTATCGGAAAATTCGCCGATAAGAGTAGGGTATGCCGTTGCCTCGTCGGCAATGAGGTTGCCCTCATCATCCAGAGCGTAACCTGTATATACCGTAGGCGTGAGCTTGCCGCCGTTGAAAAGCGACATATAGTCGTCTTCCTTATAATACGCCTCGTCGTTGAGGTAGTCGTCCATTGCGTTATCGGCATAATAGGTGGAATACTCTTCGCCGTAGGCATAACCGCCGCCATACCAATCGTTGCTGGTATAGTCGTGAATGATTGTATTATCGTAGAAACCTGCCTCGGCAAGCTCCATAAAGTGGCGAACGGTCTGGGGATACATATTTCTGTAAAGGGTGTATTCCAGAACATAGGTTTCGCCGTTGAACTGTATTGTTACCTCTGCGCCGGGGTGAGAAGTTTCTATGGTGCAGCCCGAAAGCGCCGCTGCCGTGCCTACTGCCGCCGCCAGAGCTACGCCGCAAATGGCGCGTCTGAATTTTTTGAATGACATAACTGCCGCCTTAAAAGGTTAACCTTTTTAAATTTGCTTATCGTGATTTTTACTACCAGCCGCGGACTGAAGCCCATACGGCTGTATAAGCTGATACTATTGTATTTTACTTAATTTTGGCAGGGCAGTCAAGCAATTTAAAGCGTGGCGAATAAATTTCACTGCTTCTCCACCAAATTTCCGAAATTTTTATGCTTTTTGCTGCCTTTTCACCCGTTTTACCGCTTATAAAGCGGTCTGCAGCACTGTCACATAAAAAAACGGACGGGTTGAAAACCCGCCCGAATTTTTGCTTTTTAATTCTTAAATTATTCCATAGCTGCGGTTGCGCCTGCTGCCTTGAGGTCTGCAACGATCTTTTCAGCCTCTTCCTTGGCAACATTTTCCTTAAGCACGCCACCCTTTTCAACAGCTGCCTTAGCTTCTACAAGGCCAAGACCGGTGAATGCACGTACAACCTTGATAACGTCGATCTTCTTAGCGCCTACGTCCTTAAGAACTACGTTGAACTCGGTCTTATCTTCAGCTGCGGGAGCGGCTGCTGCTACGCCTGCTGCGGGTGCTGCTGCAACTGCTACGGGAGCGGCTGCGGATACGCCGAACTTCTCTTCAAGTGCCTTTACAAGCTCGTTGAGTTCAAGAACGGTCATGTTGCTGATTTCGTCTATAAACTTATTGATATCTGCCATTTTAAATATCCTCCGATTTTTTTATTGATAATTATTTTCCCTTTTTCAGGCGAGGGAACGCCCACCCGTTTGCGGCAGGGTAGCGGCCGTTGTTCTTCCGCCGTGGCGGAAAGTGTTACGCCTTCTGCTCTGCAACCCTTGCAAGTACGCGAACGATACCCGATACGAGGTTATTAAGCACACCTGCGAAGTTTGCAAGAGGCGCCTGCATAGAGCCGAGCATTTTTGCAACGAGCTCTTCCCTGGAAGGCATGGTAGCTAAGGCCTCCACACCCTTCTTGTCAACATAAGCGTTGTCTACAAAGCCGCACTTTACAACGATTTTTGTATCGTAATCCTTTGCCGCCTTAGACATGAGCTTGGCCGCGGTAACTTCGTCCGCGCTGAAAGCTATTGCCGTGGGGCCGTTCAGGGTTTCGTCGAACTGGGTATAGCCCAAATCGTTGAAAGCCTTTCTTACGAGCGTGTTTTTGTAAACTTTGTATTCGCAACCTGCTTCCCTGCACTTGTTTCTGAGTTCAGAAACTTCTGCAACGGTCAGCTTGTTGTAGTCTACAAACACAACGGCTTTTGACGCCTTGATTTTAGAGGTTATCTCTTCGACAACCAGCTTCTTGGCTTCGAAATTAGCTGACAATCTTTGTACCTCCTTTAAGAATTAAAAAAGCCTTTACGCCGCGCGGCGCAAAGGACATAAAAAAGAGTAATTCTTTCGGATAATCTTTTTAAACCTTAACACCTCGGCAGGAAATTGAGCGATTGAACGCGCCTGCTGTCTGCGGCATTTCTATTTTGCGTAAGTATTATATTGTATTGCGGCGGGTTTGTCAACTCATTTTATCGTGATAGCACGAGAAATTTTTATAATTTTTTACACCCCTTTTATCCGTTGCCCTGGCGGAGCGTTGCCCCCTGATTTTTTTATATGCCGCCCAAAATACGCTTTACGACGGGCAACCCCTCGTTCAATGGCACATATATGGCACTCTTTTTGTATTTTGCGAAAATTTAAGCCGCTGAAAAAAGCAGTTTTTGAAGCGCACAAGCCGCCATATATTTCTAAAGAGCGCGGGCAGGACAATATGTCCTGCCCGCGCCTTATAAGGACTATTATACACATCATGCGCCACAGAAAAATGTCGCAGACTTTAATCGAGGATTATTTCACACATATAATCTATTGCTGTATCCTGCGCCTCTGCCGTAAAGCTTGAAAAGCCGTGACCGCCGTCTACCACATACATATCCGAGCGGCCTGCGCCTTCGCGCTCCTTATACACCGCCATCTGACCCTCCATATTGGCGAGCGCGTTCGTATCTTCGTTGCCGCATATGCCGACTATATCGCCCGAATATCCCTTTATGTACTCCCATGGGTCTTCGGGGTCGTATTCAGCGAGGTAGCCCTGCTTGCCCTCTTCTGTAAGTATATCGTCTGTAATACCGGTAGATACAAGAATAAGTCCGTCGTAATCATTGGCGTGACGCACTATGTCGAACGATACGACTATTCCGCCGTAGCTTTCGCCAAGCAGATACATCTTATCTTTATCAACATAGTCGCGCGTGTTTATGTAGGCTATCGCCGCCTCGAGGTCGCTTATGCGCGAGGTATAGTGCGAAGAATAGAGGTCGGTGCCGGGCAGAGTGGGGACGGATGGGAGTCCCTGCGGAAGGGGATGAAGGACTTTTTTG
>ERZ1643249.2279-NODE-2279-length-18169-cov-4.719885_pt1 | contig 18169 bp, 16 predicted proteins | sample MGYA00579263_ERZ1643249 | MGnify/ENA primary metagenome ERZ1643249 (study PRJEB29033, sample SAMEA4952264) | chicken gut metagenome | biome: Broiler Chicken; feature: Gastrointestinal Tract; material: Caecum | place: Ireland | collected 2018 | study: Broiler... | reverse complement strand
GGAGATGGACATGGAGATGGAGACAGACTGCAGGATTTGCACGATACCGAAGCGCGTCTATAAGGCGGTTTATGACGAAAGCAGTGCGGTAAAGGAGTATACACTGGAAATGATATCAGAGAAATTTTCGGATGTTATGTGGCTGTTCAATCAGTTTGTATTTTCCAACGTGGCATCAAGGATTGCAGGCGCGCTCATAGAGCACAGGGGGCTTTCAGGCAGAGAGGTATTGAGTATTACACATGAGACACTGGCAAAGGACGCAGGAACAGCAAGAGAGGTCGTGACAAGAATATTGAAGCAGTTTCAGAAAGATGGGCTGGTGAAGCTTACAAGAGGCAGAGTAGAGATCCTCGATGCCGTAGGTCTTGGACGCATATAAAAAGGTGACTTTTCTCAGATTGTGACTTTGTCACTGAAAAAGAAGAAAAATGTGGTATAATGATCATATTAGTGATGAAAAATATTCCAAAGGAGGAAATGAATATGGCAGTAATCAAGTTGACAACAGAAAATTTTGAGCAGGAAGTAATGCAGGCAGATCAGCCGGTGCTTGTAGACTTTTACGCAGACTGGTGCGGTCCGTGCCAGATGATGGGGCCGGTTGTAGAAGAGATTGCAGACGAGACGCCGGATATAAAAGTGTGCAAGCTCAACATTGACGAACAGATAGAGATCGCGCAGCGATTTCGCGTGATGACGATCCCCACATTCATGGCATTTAAGAATGGCGAATCCGTAGGAAAGCAGATCGGCGCAGTGCCGAAGAGCGCGCTGCTTGACTTGGTGAAATAGAGGATCAGGCAAAATGCGATCTTCTTATCTCGTAAAGAGATTTATTATATGGAGTACGCCGCTCTCATCGTTGTATGATGAAGTCGGCGTACTTCTATATCGGACGGATGACCTCACGCGGGAGCGTGCGGCTGCAGATGGATGATCCGGTCGGCGGAGCACTTTGTGATGCTTGCGCCGTCCAGATCTGATGAAAATATCTGATACTTTATTATTCATTATTTCTGCTGGTTTTTCAGTATGTCTACGATCTCTGCGAATCCCATGGCGTGGGAGGCTTTGATGAGGATAGTGTCATTTTTCTTTAAGATATTGTCAGATTCCCTGAAGAAATCTTCTTTTGTCTGAAAGTGCCGGATCTCCATAGGAGTTCCGTTTTTTTCTGCTGTTTCTTTCGCGCCTTGTCCGGTGGCGGCAGTCAGATCTCCGATACAGATAAGGGCATTGATTCCGGCCTCTGCCGCGTGGACACCCACTTCATGGTGCATCCTGTCAGAACCCTTTCCAAGTTCAAACATATCGCCCAGAATTGCGACAGTCCGCGTGTCAGCGAAAGCAAGTACATCGATGGAGGCTTTCATGGAAGCGGGATTGGCGTTGTAACAGTCGTCGATGATCGTGTAATTGTCTGTCTCGATGATGTTGCTGCGTCCGGCGATAGTGACATTGGCCTCAATGCCGCGGGAGATATCTTCATCTGTCATATCAAGCGTATATCCCACAGCAATACCGGCAAGCGCGTTATATACCATATGGGAGCCGGGGATGCTGACATGAGCATGGAACCGGGAATTGGGTGTAACGAAGTCAGCCGCCGATCCTTTGAGCCCCTGGTTGACGACATTTTCAGCATGAAAAGGATGGGAAGCATTCAGCCCGAAATAGGTGGGAGCGATGCCGTTTTCAGGAGTGAAGGAAATGAGCTTGTCATCGTCTCCGTTTAAGATGATCGTTCCTTCCGGGTTCATGTAAGTGAACATCTCGGTCTTTGCCTTTAAAATGCCGTCTCTTGAGCCGAGATTTTCTAGATGCGCCGCACCGATATTTGTGATAACGCACACATCCGGACGCGCCACTTTTGCAAGGCGCGTCATCTCATCGAATCCGCTGATGCCCATCTCAAGGACAGCGACTTCGTGTTCCTCGCGGATATTAAATACAGTGAGGGGAAGCCCAATCTCGTTGTTGAAATTTCCTTCCGTCTTGAGAACATTATATTTCTGACTGAGAACAGAAGCGATCATTTCTTTCGTGCTTGTTTTTCCTACGCTTCCGGAGATGCCTACTACTTTGATATTAAGAGAACGACGGTAATGCTCTGCGATATCTTTCAACGCCTGCTCGCAGGAGACTACCCGGATATAAGGATAGGAGACGTCGCCGAGATCCTGCTCGGATACGGAGCAGAGCGCACCCTTTTCCATGACCTGGGGGATAAAGATATGACCGTCCACGCGCGCACCTTTGATTGCTACGAACAGGCTGTCTTTTTCTATTTTGCGGCTGTCAATGACGACGTTGCTGACTTCTTTTAAGGCAGAGGCTTTATCACCGTAGTATGTACCGCCGCATGCAGCGGCGATTTCATGTAATGACATATGTTTCATTTTCCAAAGATTCCTTTATTATTTTTCATAACGTGCTTCTAAAGATTTCCTGATGATGAGTTCGCACAGGTCTCCGTACTCGATACCGGCGGCCTTTGCTTCTTTCGGCATCAGGCTGGCAACAGTCATGCCGGGAAGCGTATTCATCTCCAGACAGTAAAGCTTTCCTTTGTCGTCAAGCAGAAAATCTGCACGGCTGTATACATTGAGCTTCAGTGCATGAAATGCTTTTACTGTGAGCTCTTTCATGCGGACTTCCACCTCCGCCGGGATGTCGGCGGGGCAGACCTCCAAAGTCGCGTCCGCCTGATATTTGTTCGCGTAGTCGAAAAATCCGGTCTTGGGGATAATTTCGATCGGCGGTAGCGCTTCGCCGTCGATTACGCCACAGGCAAACTCCCTGCCCTTGATGTATTCTTCGATGACGACTTCATCCTCATAGCGGAAAGCATTGTTAAGAGCTTCCTCATATTCAGACTTTGTATTTACGATATATACTCCAATGCTGGAGCCGCCTGAACAGGGTTTTACAACAACAGGCAGAGTCAGCCCCATTAACTCAAGAGAGCGGTCCGGCGCGTCTTTGTGCAGACACGTTCCAGCGGGGGTGTCTATGCCGGACTGGAGGAATATCTGCTTGGTGAATCCTTTATCCATCGCCACGGCGCAGCCGAGAGAATCAGGACCTGTGTAGCGGATGCCTAGCAGGTCAAATGTTGCCTGAAGTTTTCCGTTTTCCCCTTCACCGCCGTGAAGCCCGAGGAACGTGATGTCTGCGAGACGGCACAGCTCGATGACATTTGGCCCTAAGAAACAGTCGGACTGGTCTGGCCGTGAAGCCTTGACTGACTCCAGATCAGGCTCGTCGGTTCCGATGTTCCCTGCGATCTCCAGACCGTGTCCGGGGAGGGTGAACACCTCTTCTAAATTTTCCGGCGCATCTTCCAAACCTAAGAATACATCCAGAAGGAATGCATTGTGCCCCTTTTCGATCAGGGTTCTGCAGATACCCGCGGCGGAGGCGAGAGAGACGTCGCGCTCTGTGCTCAAGCCGCCTGCCAATACGATAATTTTCATAATAATAAAACTCCTTGTTTATGATATGGTTGTACGCGGCTGCGGACAGCCGCTGTCAGTATTTATGAAATATCCTTATGCGTTCACATTGTTCAGAAGGGCTGCTTTTGTGTCGTACAGCTTTTTGGAAAGGTCTACATAGACCTTGTGTGGGTTGAAAAGACGTTTCGTCTCATCCCAAAGTGTATCCTTCTCCTGACGGCAGAACTGTGCGATTTCTTTCACGGATGGGGACTGGTACTTGCACTCCCCGCGGATAAATATCGGTTTCAGAATCTCTTTCATTGTATATGTGCCGCCCTCGAGATGAGTCTTTTTCCATGTAGCGTTCGGGTCAAAGAGGAGAAGATCCTTGGAAGTGTCATACTCCTCATCTACGAAACAGATCAGATCCGCGCGCATTTTCCCAGTCTCTTTATCATAGATACGGTAAACGGTCTTGTTGCCCGGATTCGTGATCTTCTCAATGTTCTCGGAGATCTTGATCTTAGGCACGAACTCTCCGTCTTCATTCTGAATAGCAGCCAGCTTGTAGACCCCGCCAAAAGACGGACAGTCCTTGGAGGTGATGAGATTCGTTCCTACGCCCCAGGAAGTGATCTGAGCTCCCTGGATCTTCAGGTCGTTGATCAGGAACTCATCCAGATCGTTGGAAGCGGCGATGACCGCATCTGTAAATCCTGCCTCATCCAGCATCTTACGCGCTTGTTTAGACAGATAGGCAAGATCGCCGGAGTCCAGGCGGATGCCATAGCTCTTCGGATGAATGCCGGCCTCACGCATCTCCTTAAACACGCGGATGGCATTGGGTACGCCTGATTTTAATGTGTCATAAGTATCTACGAGGAGAGTGCAGGCGTCGGGATAAAGACGGGCATACTCCCTGAAGGCAGTGTACTCGTCTTTAAAGCTCATAATCCAGCTGTGTGCATGTGTTCCAAGCACCGGGACGTCGAACAGCTCACCGGCGAGCACGTTGGAAGTGCCTACACATCCGCCGATCATTGCCGCCCTTGCGCCGTAAAGCCCCGCATCCGGTCCCTGCGCGCGTCTGAGGCCGAACTCCATGACGCCGTTGCCTTGCGCTGCGTGTACTACGCGGGAGGCTTTGGTAGCGATCAGACACTGGTGGTTGATGATGGTCAGTATCGCGGTTTCCACAAGCTGGGCCTCCATGATAGGTGCGATGACTTTGATAAGCGGCTCTCGCGGAAAGATAACACTTCCTTCAGGGATGGCATAAATGTCTCCGCTGAAATGAAATCCGCTCAGATAATGAAGAAAATCCTCGCTGAAAATGCCAAGCCCTCTCAGATAATCTACATCCTCATAAGAAAAGTTCAGGTTCTTGATATACTCGATGACCTGTTCAAGTCCTGCCATGATGGAGTAGCCTCCGTTGTTGGGATTCTCACGGAAGAACATGTCAAAGATGACAGTCTCATTTTCCTGTGTCTCGAAATAGCCCTGCATCATGGTCAGTTCGTACAGATCGGTCAGCAGAGTAAGGTTCTGTGAACTCATAATTATTCCCTCTTTTCATTTGCGTTTTGCGGTGGATTACGCTGTGCGCAATCATTATAGCACAACTGCCAAAAAAGTAAAAGAAAATGGTAGGGTACTGCCTGGTATACAGGTAGCCCGAAGTTTAGAAGATTGATAGATACATTAAGCAATATTATTTCCGGATTTGTTGCATTTTTCTTTTACTTCAAGTAATATGACAGGGTATATATATGGGAAAACGATAATATAATGCCACATAAGGAGAGGGATATGGACTGGCAGGATAGGAAGATCAAATTATATATGGAAGCAGGACTTGCAGTGCTCCTTGTGGTGACGATCGCCATAGCGGGCGTTACAGGAGCGCTGTCGCCCAGTACGGAGGATGAGAAGAGCGCCGCCGTATCGGAAGAGAATTCAAAGTCAGAAGATCTGATAGAAGCGGAAGGCGGAGCAGGGGAGCAGGACGCACAGGAAGCCATAGCGGACGGGCAGTATCCCATTATGGGAGAGAGTGCGGTGACCGTGCAGGAGATGGTGGCCTATTTCCAATCCGCGGGCAAGGAATACCCGTCCGAAGAACTTTCGGAAGGCGGTGCGGACTCCATTGAGACGTTCTGCCAGATGTACTATGACGAGGCTTCCGCGGAGGGCGTCCGCCCGGAGGTGGCGTTCGCCCAGACAATGAAGGAGACGGGATTTCTCCAGTACGGCGGGGACGCCAGCATAGAACAGTTTAATTTCGCAGGGCTTGGAACGACAGGAAACGGCGTGCCGGGTAATTCTTATCCCGATGTGCGCACCGGCATCCGGGCGCAGATCCAGCACCTCAAAGCGTATGCTACGGCGGATGCGCTCGTTCAGGAATGTGTGGACGACCGCTATGAGTATGTGAAGAAAGGTGCGGCGCCCTATGTGGAGTGGCTGGGGCAGCAGGAGAACCCAGAAGGGCTTGGCTGGGCCACCGGGGATAACTACGGATATGATATTGTAAAGATGATAGAAGATATGAAATCATAAAATCACATTGTATGGCTGAACTGATATCTTAAGATTCTCTAAATATCTTGACAAATCTGCCTCTTGCGGATATAGTATGTGATAGTTAATTTTTAGTTAACAAATTCGTAAAAGGTAGTGAAGAAGAGGAGTACATCATCGCTCCCGCCAGAGAGGACTGCCCGGTATAGCTGTATGAGAGAAACAGCGTTCCGGCTGCGAGGCGGTTCCGGTACAGGATGATGGAAGGTAGCTTCTGAACCGGATATGTGAACAAAGTAAATCCAGAAAGGAAAGAACTAAGTAAGGTATCCCGGAGTGGTCCACGTTACAGGACTTATGAGAAATAAATTAAGGTGGTACCGCGGAATCTTCGCCCTTTACGTTATGTAAAGGGCGTTTCTTTATTTAACTGTGAAAATTCCGTGAACATGATACCTAAGAGAAAAGTGACAGATATTTGAGAGGGAAAGCAAGGAGAAGAAAATGGGCAAAGAATTAGCAAAGACATATGATCCGAAAGCGATCGAAGAAAAGCTGTATGAGAAATGGTGTGAGAACAAGTACTTCCACGCAGAAGTGGACCGCAGCAGAAAACCGTTTACAACGGTGATGCCGCCTCCGAACATCACAGGAAAGCTCCACATGGGACACGCTCTGGACAACACCCTTCAGGACATCCTTATCCGTTATAAGAGGATGGAAGGATACAATGCCCTCTGGGTGCCGGGAACAGACCACGCGGCGATCTCTACGGAGGTCAAGGTGACGAACCAGCTCAAAGAGGAAGGTATCGATAAGAAAGAGCTTGGACGCGAGGGCTTCCTTGAGAGGACATGGCAGTGGAAGGAAGAATATGCAGGAACGATCGAGAACCAGCTTAAGAAGCTGGGCATCTCCTGCGACTGGGACAGAGAGCGTTTCACGATGGATGAAGGATGCTCCAAAGCTGTTGAGGAAGTATTCATCAATTTATATAAGAAGGGATACATTTACAAAGGATCCCGTATCATCAACTGGTGCCCGAAATGTAAAACATCCCTCTCTGACGCTGAGGTGGAGCATGAAGATCAGGACGGACACTTCTGGCATATCAAATATCCGATCGTAGGAACAGACCGTTTCCTTGAGATCGCGACTACACGTCCGGAGACTATGCTGGGTGATACAGCCATTGCGGTACACCCGGATGACGAGAGATACAAGGATATCGTAGGCAAGAACGTGATCCTGCCGCTTGTAGAGAGGGAAATCCCCATTGTGGCAGATTACTATGTAGATAAAGAGTTTGGTACAGGTGCGGTGAAAATCACGCCGGCACATGACCCGAACGACTTCGAGGTAGGCAAACGCCACAACTTGCCGGAGATCAATATTATGAACGACGACGCCACCATCAATGAGAAGGGGGGCAGATACGCGGGCATGGAGCGCTACGAGGCGAGAAAGGCAATCGTGGCTGATCTAGAAGCTCAGGGATATCTGGTGAAGACAGAACCCCACAGCCATGCGGTAGGAACACACGACCGCTGCGGCACGACGGTAGAACCGCTGATCAAACAGCAGTGGTTCGTGAAGATGGAAGAATTGGCGAAACCGGCGACCAACGCGCTCAAAACCGGAGAACTGAAATTCGTGCCGGAGCGTTTTGATAAGATCTATCTGCACTGGCTGGAGAACATTAAGGACTGGTGTATTTCCCGCCAGATTTGGTGGGGGCACCGTATCCCGGCCTACTACTGTGATGAGTGCGGAGAGTTCGTCGTTGACAGGCAGGCTCCGGAGAAGTGCCCGCACTGTGGAGGCGCGCGTTTCACACAGGATGAGGATACACTGGATACATGGTTTTCCTCTGCACTGTGGCCGTTCTCCACACTGGGATGGCCGGAGAAAACAGAGGATCTGGACTACTTCTATCCGACAGACGTGCTGGTGACAGGATACGACATTATCTTCTTCTGGGTGATCCGTATGGTATTCTCAGGATTTGAGCATACAGGAAAATCGCCGTTCCACACTGTGCTCATACACGGTCTTGTGAGAGATTCACAGGGGCGCAAGATGAGTAAATCGCTTGGAAACGGCATCGATCCGCTGGAGATCATCGACAATTACGGAGCGGATGCCCTGCGTCTGACTTTGGTGACCGGAAATGCGCCGGGCAATGACATGCGTTTCTACAATGAGAGAGTAGAGGCGAGCCGCAACTTTGCGAATAAAGTATGGAACGCGTCACGCTTCATACTGATGAACATGAAGGAAAACGTGGCAAACAAGCCGGAGGACTCCCTTCTGACGCCGGTTGACCGCTGGATACTGTCTGCGGTGAACACGCTGGCAAGAGACGTAACAGAGAACATGGATAAGTTCGAGCTTGGCATCGCGGTTCAGAAGGTGTACGACTTCGTCTGGGATGAGTTCTGCGACTGGTATGTTGAGCTTGCGAAATACCGCATCTATCACACAGAGGAAGACCCGGCAGCGGCAAACTGCGTGCTCTGGGTATTAAAGACTGTGCTTGGACAGGCGTTAAAGCTGCTTCACCCCTTCATGCCGTTTATCACAGAGGAGATATACAGCGCTCTGGTACCGGAGGAAGCGTCACTGATGATGTCCGAGTGGCCGAAGTACAAGGATGAGTGGAACTTCCCGGCAGATGAGAATGTGATGGAACATGTGAAAGCTGTCACAAAAGGAATCCGCAATATCCGTTCAGAAATGGATGTGCCTAACAGCCGAAAGACGAAGGTGTATATCATCTGTGAGGATGAGCATTTAAGCGCGGGCATGGAAGAAGTGAAGACCTCTGCGCAGCCGCTTATGATAGCCAATGAAGTCCTGATTCAGAAGACAAAAGACGGTGTGGCAGATAACGCGGTGTCTGTAGTCGTTCCGGACGCAGTCGTATATTTGCCGCTTGAGGATCTGGTGGATTTAGGGCAGGAGCTCGAGAGACTGAAAAAAGAGGAAGAGAGATTAAAGAAAGAGATTAAACGCGCGGAAGGCATGCTTGCGAACGAGAAGTTCATCAGCAAGGCCCCGGAGGCGAAAGTACAGGAGGAGAGGGCGAAACTCGAAAAATATACACAGATGCTCGCTCAGGTCAGGGAGCGAATGGAAGGACTTGGAAAATGAAAAAGATCCGCATCAAAAAGCCCGACATCAAAGGATTTATTACAAAGATCAGGAATCTGAAAAAAGAAGATCTTAAACAACATTTTAAGGAGAGAAAAGAAAGAAGGCAGAAGATCCTTGAAAAGCGGCGCAACAGCCCGTTTGCAAGGAAGATGCAGCCGGTGTATAAATGGATGAACCGCCTGTCACTGCCGCTTCATTATCTTCTTGCCTGTGTGATCAACTTTTTGATCGAGATGATCTCCCGCCTGTCATTTTTTGAGGCGTTGGATTATCTGGTGGGGACGCCTCTGGTGTTCCTGTATAATTCATTCATGATATTCGTGACATTTACTCTCGTATATCTCGTGCGAAGAAGGGTGTTCGCAAGGATCCTGATCAGTGTATTCTGGATATTCTTAGGTATCTGCAACGGCTATCTGCTGACAAAAAGGGTGACGCCGTTTAACGCGCAGGATTTAAAAGTCCTCTCGGATGCACTGGAACTGACAGGGAACTACTTTAATACCTTTGAGCTGGTTATGATCATCATCGGTGTGGTGGCGCTTGCATTCTGGGTCGTATCTATGTGGCGCAGAGGGGGGCAGTTTACCGGGAAGATGCACCGAGTCATCGCACTGGGCGGTGTGGCGGCCTCTTTCGGGGTGTGCATGTGGCTTACCGAGGAAGCCATCGACAAAAGGGTCATATCCAACTACTTCGGAAATATCGCCTTTGCCTATGAGGACTACGGTTTCCCGTACTGTTTTTCAGCGAGTCTGTTCAATACGGGAATCAACAAACCGGGCGGATACAGCGAGGAGACAATGGCGGGCATCAGCGGTGACGGACAGCTTACAAAGAGTGAGACAGGAAGAAGCGCGGAAGAGCTCCCCAATATTGTATTCGTGCAGCTCGAATCCTTCTTTGATCCGACGGAAGTGGAGTGGCTCCGCTTCTCAGAAGACCCGATTCCCAACTTAAGAAAGCTGTTCAATGAATACTCCACCGGGTATTTTAAAGTGCCGTCCGTGGGAGCGGGAACAGCGAACACAGAGTTTGAGGTGCTTACCGGCATGAGTATGCGTTTTTTCGGTCCGGGTGAATATCCGTACAAGACCTATGCGAAGACAAAGACGCTGGAGAGCGCGGCATCCGCCCTTAAAATGCTGGGGTACGGCGCGGAGGCGCTGCACAACAACGGCGGAAACTTCTACAGCCGCGCACAAGTGTTCAACAATATGGGATTTGACCACTATACGAGCAAGGAGTTCATGAACATTTTGCAGACGACGCCGAAGGGCTGGGCGACAGATGATATCCTTGTGCCGAACATTATGGAGTCCATGGATACCACAGAAGGACGGGACTTTGTATTCACGGTCAGCGTGGAAGGCCATGGGGAATATCCCACGGAGAAAGTGCTGGAGAACCCGGAGATCATCGTCAGCGGAGTTGAGGAGGAAGGCGAGCGTAACGCGTGGGAATATTATGTGAATCTGGTTCATGAGATGGACAAATTCGCAGGCGAGCTGATCGAGGCGGTAGAGTCCAGAAATGAGCCCACAGTGCTTGTATTTTACGGGGATCATCTTCCGACTATGAATCTGGAGGCCAAGGACTTAAAGAGCAAGTATCTTTACAATACAAACTATGTGATATGGGACAATATCGGTCTGGAAAAACAGGATGGGAACATTGCCGCGTATCAGGTCATGGCGGACGTGTTTGAGCGGCTTGATATTCACACGGGAACTGTGTTCAACTATCATCAGCAGCGGCGCCAGACAAAAGATTATCTTGCCGATCTGGAACTTCTACAGTACGATATCATGTACGGCGGACAGTATGTTTACGAGGAGAGCGGAGCACCGATCACAGAAGGACATATGGTCATGGGTGTGAAGGACGCGGGGATTTCCGAGGTCGTCACACAGAAGGACGGAACTTACAGTATCTACGGCGATAATTTTACAAAGCAGAGTAAAGTCTACATCAACGGTGAGAAGCAGACCACGACGTTTTTGAACAACACGAGGCTCGACCTGAAAGAATCACAGTTAAATGACGGCGACACGATCATGGTGGCCCAGGTCGGTTCCAGCAATACAATTTTCCGGGAGTCTGCATCTTACGAGTACAGCGGAGGCACGCTGGCGAATCTTCCGGAAGATGCGGATGCGCCGGAGAACGGAAGACAGGCGTTCGTGAAACAGGAAGAAGAGACGGAAGAATGACATACATTGAAGCGACAGGATATATACTGAATATTCCCAAATTTACTAAGAAGAATGACGCGCGTCACACAAAGACCTTTTTAAGATATATCGGGAACCCTCAGGAGCGTCTGAAGGTACTCCACGTAGCGGGGACCAACGGAAAAGGCTCTGTGTGCGCGTATCTTGACAGCATGCTCCGTTCGGAGGGAAAACGGACGGGGCTTTTTACATCCCCCCATCTGGTGAACATTAATGAGAGGATCGCTATTGACGGGGAACAGATAAGTGATGATGATTTCACAAGGATATTTGAAAAGACCCTGGAAGCGGTACGCCGCATGGAGGCGGAAGGGCTCTCCCATCCGACGTTCTTCGAGTTTTTGTTCGGCATGGCGGTGAGCGCTTTTGCCGACGCGGGAGTGGAATACGCGGTCATTGAGACCGGGCTCGGCGGCAGGAAGGACGCCACCAGATCCATTGAGCATCCCATTGTCTGCGCGATCACGTCTATCGGCCTGGATCACATGGAGCATCTCGGAGACACTTTGGAAGAGATCGCGCGGGAAAAGGCGGGGATCATCCGTCCGGGCGTGCCGGTGTTCTACGCGGAGACAGCGGAGGAGAGTGATTGCGTGATCGAAAGTGCCGCGAAGGAACAGGGGAGTTTCTGTAAAAAAATCGGGAAAGATGCGTTCGAAATTCTTGGAATAGAGGACAAACATATTGCATTTTCCTGTTTCAGTGCTTATTATGGAACTACCACGTGGAAATTAAACAATACCGGAGTTTACCAGCCGCACAACGCCATGCTTGCCATGGAAGTGATGCAGTATCTCTTCGGGGAGAATGGTCATCCGAAGAGGTGGCGGGAGACTCTGGCGGAGTTAAAATGGGCAGGTCGTATGGAAGAAGTCCTGCCGGAGGTATATATCGACGGGGCGCACAATGTCAGCGCGATGGAAGCGTTTGCACAGAGCGTTCCGCAGGAAGGGCGGAGAAACATCGTTTTGTTCTCTGCAGTTCAGGATAAAGATTACAGGAGGATGATCCGGTGTCTGTGCGGCCGGGTTCAGGCTGATCTGTTCGTTGTGACGCATATCAGCGGAGGCCGGGGGACAGACGCCCGGGTGCTGGCAAAAATCTTCAGGGAATATACGGAACAGCCTGTCATAGTGAGGGAGTCTGTGGAGGAAGCATTTACATTCGTGCTTGAACATCAGGGCGAACGGCGCATCTACTGTCTTGGCTCACTGTATCTGACAGGGAAAATAAGGGAATTAGTTCAGGAGGTCATATAGATGCTGGATTACGAAGAGGAACTGAGAAAATTCAAGCCCAGCCTTGAGGTGGAAGAGATCGAGGACGCGGTGTATCAGGAGGACCTGTCTGATATGACAGACCTTTTGAAGCAGGTAATGGATCAGAAGAAATAAAGAAAGACAGTGGGGATATAAATGGACTATACGAAGAAGATCGTGTATCAGTCGAACTATTGGTACAACGACGGGCTGCGGAAAGCGCGGATACGCGATATGTCCGGAGCGATAGCGTCGCTGCGCAGGAGTCTGCAGTTTAACAGGGAGAACATCGCGGCAAGGAATCTGCTGGGGCTTGTCTATTACGGCATCGGAGAGGTGCCGGAGGCTCTTGTAGAGTGGATCATCAGCAAGAATCTGCGCCCGAGGGATAATATAGCGGATTACTATATCAAAAATGTGCAGTCGTCGGCAAAAGAACTTGAGACGATCAATCTGGCGATCAGGAAATTTAATCAATGTCTGGCATACTGCCGTCAGAACGGAGAAGATCTGGCGGTCATCCAGTTAAAGCAGGTGATATCCGCCCATCCTGATTTCTTAAAGGCATACCAGCTTCTGGCGCTGGTCTATCTACATACGGAGCAGTACTCCCATGCAAGACAGATTCTTCGCACGGCAAGGAAGCTGGACACAACGAATGAGACTACGCTTCACTATATCCATGAGCTGATGCAGCACAGGGGGAGAGGCAGACGCAGAAGTGAAAAAAAGAAAGAGGATGCGGTAGAATATAATCTCGGAAATGAGACGATCATCCAGCCTAAGCATTCCCGGTTAAAGGAGATGAGCAGCCATCTGGCGGTGGCGAATATTTTCATCGGCGCGGCGATCGGCGCGGCTCTGATCTGGTTTCTTGTGGCTCCCGCGGTCAATCAGGCACGGTCGAACCAGATGAACGATCAGATGCGGGAATACAGTGATAAGATCACTTCTCTGGAAGCGCAGGTGAGCGCACAGACAAGGACGCTGGACAACTACCGGGCGACCGGTGAGAGCGTGGAAGCGGATGCACAGGCAGCGCAGACGACCCGCGACAGCTATGAGGCGCTGATGGCAGTGTCTGATCAGTATGATTCGGGAGAGTACAGTGACGCGACGATGGCGGACACCCTGCTCAATGTAAGCAGGGACGCGCTGGGCGAGAGCGCACAGGCGCTTTATGACCAGATCTCAGCAGAGATCTATCCGAACGCGTGCGACAGCAACTTTGAGACAGGAACAGAGGCCCTTGCCTTACAGGATTACCAGACTGCCATAGATGCTTTTTATAAAGTAGTGCGCATGAATGAGGGATATAACAGCGGACAGGCGGTCTATAATCTGGCGCAGGCATATCAGGGGAACGGAGACAATGAAAACGCTGCAGTTTACTACCAGAAGATTTTGGACAGCTACGGCGGTTCTGATTATGCCGCGGACGCCCAGAGCGCTCTTGACGCCATCGGGCAGAGCGCAGGCGGAGATGACACATCCGGCAGTGCCGAATGAGAAGAAGCCGAGATGATCATAAAAGAATAAATTGATAAAAAATAAGGGAAAGATTACGAAAGAAAAGAGTGTACGAATGTATATTCTTTTCTTTTTTCATATCAGATGTAAATGCGAGGAGGAGTAACATGAAATATCAGGTGCAGGAGAACTGTCTTACCATCTACCTGCCCCGCGAGGTGGACCACCACAACGCGGAGGAGATCAAACGGGAGGCAGATGCGGTCATTGACAGGAATCACATCAAATATGTGATCTTTGATTTTGAGAGGACAGACTTTATGGACAGTTCGGGGATAGGGGTCATCATGGGAAGATATAAAACAATCTGCCTGATCGGCGGAGAGGTCTGGGCAGTCCACGCCAGTGAGCGGATAAAAAAGATACTGACATTGTCAGGAGTGACAAAGATCATGCAGATATATGAGGAGGACAGGATATGAAAAACACAAATGAAATGGAGATTCGTTTTGACAGCAGATCAGCGAACGAAGGGTTTGCAAGAGTGGCAGTGGCATCTTTTCTGACGCAGCTGAACCCCACGGTGGAGGAAGTAGCGGATGTAAAGACCGCTGTGTCAGAGGCAGTGACCAATGCCATCATCCACGGCTATGAGAACGAGATACATAAAGTGCATATCCGCTGCCGTATTGAGGAAAATATATTTTCGGTGGAAGTGCGCGATCAGGGCCGGGGCATCGAAAATGTCGAGGAAGCCATGCAGCCGATGTATACTACGAAGCCTGAGCAGGACCGCTCCGGTATGGGATTTGCCTTTATGGAAGCCTTCATGGACAGCGTGGAGGTAGAGTCCGAGCCGGGGGAGGGGACGAAGGTGAAGATGAAAAAGGCCATCGGAAAAGGAAGGGAGATATGGACCACACAATCGCTTTGATACAGAGATCACACGACGGGGATAAAGAAGCGAGAGAACAGCTTGTGGAAGAAAATGTCGGTCTGATCTGGTGTGTCGTAAAGCGTTTTTACGGGCGCGGATGTGAGGCGGAGGATCTGTTCCAGATCGGGAGCATCGGACTTTTGAAGGCTATCGACAAATTTGATACTTCTTATGATGTCAGGTTCTCTACTTATGCAGTACCCATGATATCCGGGGAGATTAAACGATTCCTGCGGGACGATGGCATGATCAAAGTGAGCCGGTCCTTAAAAGAACTTTCTTATAAAAGCCTTCAGGCAAGAGAGAAACTAACCTCCGATCTGGGACGCGAACCGACAGTGGAAGAGCTCTCGGAAGAGATGGGGGTAGAGAAGGAAGAACTGGTGCAGGCTATGGAAGCAGGAGGCGAGGTAGAGTCACTCTACCGGCCCATCCATCAGAAAGAGGGAAATGAAATCCTTCTGGTGGACAAGCTGGAGGAAAAAGAAAAACAGGAAGATAAGATCCTGGACCGTCTGGTATTGAAACAGCTTTTAGAGACACTGGACGCTAAAGAGAGGAAACTTATCTATCTGCGGTATTTTGCAGACCGCACACAGTCTGATGTGGGAAAACTCATGGGGATATCACAGGTTCAGGTCTCCCGGATGGAGAAGAGGATCATGGAAAATCTCCGAAGGCTCAGCCGATGAATAATCTGCGGGAAAATCGGAAGACTAGACATTATAACGCGGACCGGAAACGGCAGACAGATATGTGCCGTGTATTCAAATGTCAGGAAGCGGCCCGCAGAAATATGAAAGGGCGGTGGATGACATGAAAGACGGACAGAAAAAAGTATGGATCTGCCTTCTGGTGATCGTGCTGGCAGCGATAGTCATCGGGATACTCTATTATCTGAGCACGCCGCAGGAGCAGGCAGGAGAAGGGTTCCTCATCAGAAATACCTGTGAGGAGGTGCGGGATGTCCTCTAACAGTACGACGCTATATATCAAAGGTGACCGGGATGTAGAAGTGACAAAGCCGGATGTGACTCTGGGGGATATCCTAACTCTGGAGTGCCCGGATAAGACAGTACCCCCGAAGATCAAGGCGCTTAAGATCCTAAAATTTAAAAAGACGGGACAGCACAGATGCGTGGTGTCCATTTTGAAGATCATTGCCTGTATCCATGAGAAATATCCGGGAATCGAGATACAGAACATGGGTGAGACAGATATCATTGTCACATACGAAGAGCAGAAGACGCCACCTCTTGCATGGCATATCCTGAAGACTGTGTTTGTCGTGGCAGTCACTTTCTGCGGAGCTGCATTTTCTATCATGGCGTTCAACAACGATGTGGATGTAACAAAACTCTTCGGACAGATGTATGAACTGGTGACAGGGCAGGAGACGGACGGGTTTACGATACTGGAGATCACCTATTCTATCGGGCTGACCGCCGGGATTCTGATTTTCTTTAATCATTTCGGGAAAAAACGGTTTACCGTAGATCCGACGCCTATGGAGGTGCAGATGCGTCTGTATGAAAATGATATTCAGACGACATTGATTGAAGACGCGTCAAGAAGGGGGGATGAACTCGATGTGGGCGGAGTGGGGACAACAGATCTTTCTGGCAGTCGTCGGTCTTAGCGCGGGGGCTGCCGTGGCGGGAGGGCTCTTCTCCTTTATCGTAGAGCTGGGCGTGGTGGCGGACTTTGCGGACAGGACCCATACGGGAGACAGGATACTTCTCTATGAGACCAGCGTTGCTCTTGGCGGGATATTAGGGAATCTGTTATATGTATTTAAGGACGGATTGACCGGACATATGGCGGTCAGCGCGACAGGAGGAGGCATTCTGGCTGTCTTTGGTATTTTCGCGGGTATTTTCGTTGGATGCTGGTCCATGGCGCTGGCCGAGATCTTGAATGTTTTCCCGGTATTTATGAGAAGGATGAGGATCGTGCGCTATATGACAGCGTTCATCCTAAGCGTGGCCATCGGCAAAGGACTGGGGGCGTACCTGTTTTTCTTCAGGGGATGGTAGACGCCTTAATAAATGTATATGCTTGTCCTGAGGGCGCCGAGTATCTTGAAGGAAAAGTTCCATGTCACATAACACAGGGAAGAGGCGCCCCGGACAATAATCGTCATCAGGTCGCTTAAGTGTTCAAGCGCCTGTTTTTCTTTCACGATTTTGTATATCTCTTGCAGTTTCTTTCCTTCACAATGAACCATTCTATAATCAAAATGAAAAAATAACCTCAAAAATAAAAATTTTATTAAAGATCAAGCTATATGACTGTATCGTTCACTCTGTGCTAGAGGAATTCTCACGAATGTGTTAGAATACTTTTTGTCGGCAGAAGCCGGACAATTTGAGAAATGAAACAAAATGGAGACATAGAATATCTTCGGACAGTGCGGAAAGGGAGAGACATCAATGCTTCAGATCAGAAATATCTGTAAGGAATACCGTACGGGAAGCTTAGTACAGAAAGCTCTTGACCACGTGAGCCTTAATCTGCGGGACAATGAGTTTGTTGCTATCTTAGGTCCCAGCGGGTCAGGAAAGACGACGCTTTTGAATATTATCGGCGGGTTGGATCGTTACGACAGCGGGGATCTCATCATCAACGGTATTTCTACGAGGAAATATAAGGACAGGGACTGGGATTCGTACAGGAACCACACGATCGGATTTGTTTTTCAGAGTTATAATCTGATTCCTCACCAGACTATTCTGGCGAATGTGGAGCTCGCCCTGACTATCTCCGGGATCGGCAAGACGGAGCGAAGGAAACGGGCAAAAGAGGCGCTTACACAGGTGGGACTGGGCGACCAGCTCCATAAAAGGCCGAATCAGCTCTCCGGCGGGCAGATGCAGAGAGTTGCCATTGCCCGCGCTCTTGTCAATGACCCGGATATCCTGCTGGCGGATGAGCCTACGGGAGCGCTCGACAGCGAGACGAGCGTACAGGTCATGGAACTGTTAAAAGAAGTGGCAAGTAACCGCCTTGTGGTGATGGTAACCCATAACCCGGAGCTTGCGCAGGAGTATGCCACCCGCATCGTGAATCTAAAGGACGGGAAGATCCTCTCGGACAGTGATGCGTTCGTGCCGGAGGACACAGAAGAACCAGAGCATAGAAATATGG
>ERZ1643249.2275-NODE-2275-length-18181-cov-15.410405_pt1 | contig 18181 bp, 21 predicted proteins | sample MGYA00579263_ERZ1643249 | MGnify/ENA primary metagenome ERZ1643249 (study PRJEB29033, sample SAMEA4952264) | chicken gut metagenome | biome: Broiler Chicken; feature: Gastrointestinal Tract; material: Caecum | place: Ireland | collected 2018 | study: Broiler... | reverse complement strand
TAACCGAAGGGTCGTAGGTTCGAGCCCTACTTGAGGAGCCAAATTAAGGAGTTAAGTTTTATCTTAGCTCCTTTTTTACTTTTTATAATTTTTAGATTGAAAGTGTATCAAAAAAGTTGTATAATGACATAGCATAAATAATATGAATCTTTTTATAATTTTGAAAGGAGTGAAAATATATGGATAAAGGTAAAATTTTAGCAATTCGTATTGTAGGTGATCCTATTTTAAAGACTAAATGTAAAGAAATTGATTTAAAACGGTATAAAGGAAGGAAAATATAAAGATATTTGTAATGATTTAAAAGCTACTTTACTTTTCAATACAAATACATATGGACTTGCTGCACCTCAAGTTGGATATAATTTACGTATGATAGTAGTTAATGCAAAAAAAGAAGATGTTACATATAATAATGCACAAGATATACCATTAACTGTAATGATTAATCCAAAATGGAGAAATTTAACACAAAAAACAGATGAACAATTTGAAGCATGTGCAAGTGTACCTCAAATAGCAGGTAAAGTAAAAAGATATAATGATATAGAATTAGAATATTATGATGAAAGTGGAAATTATATTAAAAGAGAAGTAAATGGTTTCTTTGCAAGACTTATTCAACATGAGTGTGACCATTTAGATGGAATAGTATTTTTAAGTAAAGTGAAAAGTGATTTTGCTACAAAAGATATGATTAAAAAGTATAATTTAAAAAATAGCTCTAAATAAATTTTAGAGCTATTTAATATTAAATAATATAGAATTTATATTTTTTTTACAAAAACTATTTACAATTTTTAATACTAGTGATAATATATACATATAATAATTATATATTCCTCAATAGCTCAGTGGTAGAGCATTCGGCTGTTAACCGAAGGGTCGTAGGTTCGAGCCCTACTTGAGGAGCCATTTTAAAAGAGTTAAGCTGAAACTTAATTCTTTTTTTATTGCTAAAAATTAATATGTATGTTATAATGAACATCCTAGGTTATTATTTACTTCTTGATTAATATTAAAGAAGGAGGTATGTATTATGAATATATTTTGGTTTATTTTTGCTTTACTTTTAGGATTCATTATTGGGTATTGTTCCTTTATGATATACATATATGTTAAAATAGGCTTTAGAATGAAACTAAAATTTAAACACAAATTGATAATACGAAAATATATTAAATATAATAATGAGGATATAACATATACGCCAACATCAGAAATTATTAGAATATTAGAAGAAATACGAAAAAAACATAATATTTTTAATTCAAGTATACAATACCATATAACACCTGGTACAAGTAATGAAAATGATGATATAAGTGTAAAAATTCGTTGTAATAAATGGCAACTAGAAAATATAAAGTTAGATATTATAAAGTATAGTGATAATTTTTATATTTTAAAATAATATAAGTTAGATGGGTAAATTTTGCCCATCTATTATTATGTAAACAAATTAAGTGAAAATATTGTGAAAAAACTAGAAAATCACAAGTAATAGTGCTATAATATAATCTATTGACTATATTTAAAAGAAAGGAGATAGCACTATGATAAGAAAAATATGTAATTTTTTAGAAAAAATAACTACAATAGATAGTAATACTATATATTTAATTATAATTTCTATAATAATAATTACTGTTATTACTTTAATACGACATATATTATTTAAAATATCATTAAAGAAGAATTTAAATGCAAAAGAAAAGTATATGTATAATAAAAAGGGTAGTGCTATAGCTACAGTTATAATATGCATATTACTAGCTTTACTTTGGATTGATTATTTAAAGAACTTTATTACTTTTATAACTTTTATATCTACTGCTATAACCTTGTCTTTAAAAGATTTTATATTCAACTTTTTTTCAGGTATATATATAAAAACAAGTAAGATATTTTCTCTTGAGGATAGAATAGAAGTAAATGGATTAAAGGGGGATGTTGTTAATATTAATAAAACTGGCTTTGATTTATTAGAGATAGGAGATAGAGTAAATGGTGAACAAAGTACAGGTAGAATTGTGCATGTACCTAATTCTATAGTATTTACATATCCAGTTAAAAACTATGTTAAAGCATTTAAATATATATGGGATGAAATTAAAATAAATATTCCTTTAGATTCAGATGTATATAAGGTAAAAAAAGAATTATATAAAATAATAAAGAGAAATAGTGCTGTAAGAAATATTCCTAATAAAATGGAAAGTGAAGTTAATGACGCAAGTACTGATTATAGGATATATTTTAATAACTTAGACCCAATAATATATATTGAAATAGTAGATAGTCATATAGAATTGTATTTAAGATTTTTAGTACATCCAAAGAAAAAGAGAACTGTTGAAAACTCTATTTGGCTTGATATTTTAAAAAGTAATAATGAAGGTAGAATAGAATTATACAAAAAAGAGTAGATTTTTTGTATTTATTTTGATATAATGCATTTATAAGTAAATTTATGATATATTAAATTGAAAGAGAGGTGCATTCGAGAGGTGTTTTCTCGAGATATAGATGAAAAAAATAAGTAAAAAGAAGATTATTCTAATAGTTATAGCAGTTATATTGTTAATAGTTATTGCTTTTGTTATTTTTAAACTAATAAATAAAAATGAATTAAATTTAAATGTTGATGCTAATGGTAATGTAGTAAATGGTGATATAATGAATTCAGATGGAAGTAATGCACAACTGCAACAAGAAGATTCAAATAATAATTCAGAAGCCACATATAATCCTAATTCAATACCTCAAAAAGATACAGAACATATAGAACAATATATTGATGATAAAGGAAACGAAGTAAGTGGAGAAGATTTAAGTAAAATAAAAGATAATATTATACAAGCTTTTAAAAAGATTCCAATGGATAAATTAGGATTAGATGTAAATTTAGATGAAGTTAGAATAATATTTAATCAAGGAACAACAGTAATAGATCAAAATAATTGTTTTGTATTTTGTATATATACTACGCATGATAATAGATTAAAAAATATAGGAATGTTTGCAATGACAAAAGATACAAAAACATTATATAAGTTTAATTCAGAGAATTTAACTTATGATTTAATTGAAAAGTAAGAAAAAGCTGAAATGATAATAAAATCATTTCAGCTTTTTTTATTTCTTTTCATTTTTTATATATAAAGTCTTAGTATCATAAGCTAAATTGCACTTATGTTTTTGTAATATACTCATAATTTTAAAATTAATATTATCTAAATATGTTAAATAGTCAATATAGTTAATTATAGATGTGTAGAAGAATATTTTTAAATCAAATCCATTAGCAGCTATTTGGTCAAATTTAACATAGTAACCATCTTTTATAACATTTTCTTCTTGTTCTAATAATATTAATATATCATTTTGTACATCAGCAACAGTTTTTAATGATGTGTTAAAATCTAATACTAAATTCATAGATATTTTTCTTTTTTGAAGTCTACTCCAGTTAATTATATTATTATTTACAATTGTAGAGTTAGGAATAGATACTACTGTATTTTGTGCTTCTCTGATACGAGTACTTCTAAATGTTACTTCTTCAACACTTCCTTCTATTGTCCCAACGCAAATCCAATCACCAATTTCAAAGGGTTTATCTAGTATTATCATTAAAGCAGCTATGATATTTGAAGCTGTATCTTGGGCAGCTAGTGCAATTGCAACACCACCTATACCAATACCAGCAAGTAGAGTACTTACATTAAAACCTAATTCACTTATTGCAATTAAGGCACCGACTATATATATTACAATTTTTAATGTTTTGCAGATAGTTTTTATCATACCATCATTTGCTTTATTCATTTTTTTTCTTAAGGCTTTTTCAAATCTAGACTTAGGAGATACAAGTTTTCCAATTGCATAAGTGGCTAGTAATATAATTATTAATCTAAAAACTTTAACAATAATAGATTTAAAGTATGCAGTAGGGCCAAGTGAAATTAGAGCTAGATATAAGCCTAAGCTACAAAAAAATAATTTTAATGGCTTATAAAATGAATTCTTTTTTATACTTTCTTTGTCTTTTGCTTTACTAAATATTTTTATTATTATTCTAGATAATAATCCTTTAAAAACTAAAAAGATAGTAAGTATTATTATAGCTATAATTAAATTTCTTATCGAAAATGAATTTATATCAAAAAAAGTTGAAAAAATCTCTTTTATTCTTTCCATGTTATCCTCCTTATATAAGTAAATTATATAGTATAAAAAAATAATTTTCAATAAACTATGTAATAATATATATAAAAGTTAATAAATAAATGAGATATAAAATTTAATTGAAAAAAAGTATATAATGTTATATAATATATTAGACAAAATGTGTAAAAGTAAAGGAAGTGTAGAAATAAAAATGCCGATATTAGATTTTAATAATAAAAAAGATGTAGAGGAATACGAAAGTTTTGTTCTAAACCGTAAAGGTTCTAGTTTTATGCAAGATTTAAATTGGGGAAAAGTAAAAAATAATTGGAAACATGAAGCTATATATTTAAAAGAGAATGGAAATATTATAGCAACAATGATGATTTTAATACAAAAATTGCCACATACTAATGTATCACTTATGTATGCACCAAGAGGACCAGTATGTGATGTATATGATATAGATTTAGTTAATAAGTTAATTAAAGAGGCTGATCCTTTAGTAAAAAAATATAATGCGTTTGCACTAAAGTTTGATCCTCAAATTTTATATGATAAAAAATTAGATGAAATGTATAAAAAATCAGGATATAAAACATCTGGGTATAAACCAAATGGAGATAATTTAATTCAACCAAGTCATAATATGGTACTAGATATAGAAAATAAAACAGAAGAAGAATTAATGAAAGGATTTGCCGAAAAGACAAGGTATAATGTAAGACTTTCTAAAAGAAAAGGTGTAACAGTAAGATACTCACGTTCTATAGAAGATCTTAAAACTTTTTATGATATATATAAAGTAACAACTATAAGAGATAAAATAGGATGTAGAGATTATGATTACTTTGAAAGAATGCTTGATGCATATGATGAATCAAAACTTAGAATATATATTGCAGAGCATGAAGGAGATAAGCTTTCTGCAGCTATTGCAACAAATGTTGGTGGAGAACTATTCTATGTTTATGGAGCAAGTTCTAATGAAAAGAGAAATTTAATGCCAAATTATGCTATGCAAATGGAAATGATAAGATGGGGAATTGAGACAGGTTGTAGTACATATAATTTTGGTGGTGTATTAAATTTAAGCCCAGATAATGGATTATATAAATTTAAAGTAGGCTTTTGCAAAGAAAAGGGACTTGAAGAGTATATAGGAGAAATAAACAAAGTATATAAGCCATTTATGTTTTTCTTATACAATAAAGTATTACCAATTGTAAGAGTGGGTGGAAGAAAATTAAGAAGATTAAAAACACATTAATACATAAAATAAAACAATGTGCATATTAATATACTATGGAAGAATGTAATAATTTTAAGCATTTTAGTAAAGAATCGGTAATAGATATAATACTTATATGTATAATAGGTACAATTTTTCATTTTGCGTATGAATTTAGTGGAAGAAATATTTTAGTAGCTTTGTTTAGTGCTGTAAATGAAAGTATATGGGAGCATATAAAGATAGCGTGTATGTCAATTTATATTGTATCTTTTATAAAAATGGCTATAAAAGAAAAAAGAGATAAGAATTTATGGATATCTTTATTTTTTAAAATTATATCTATAATTATAATAATTCCAATATTTTTTTATAGTTATAGGGCAATACTTGGAATAGAAATTTTATATTTAGATTTAATTATATTATATATATCAATAATCATATCTGAAATAGTAGAAAATTATGTTAAAAGATGTTTAGTTATTTCATCAAAAGTTGAAGATATATATAAGTATATAAATATTATAGTTATTTTAATCTTTGTAATATTTACATTTTGGACACCAAACTTAGGTATATTTAGAGATTTTACAGTAGAAAAGTATAGAATATAGGAGGGGTATAATGTCAAGACAAACTTGGAAACCAGGTACAGTTGTATATCCTGTACCAGCAGTATTAATTACTTGTAAAGATGGAGATAAAGAAAATGTATTTACAGTTGCATGGACAGGAACAATATGTAGTGATCCTGCAATGACATACATTTCAGTAAGAAAAGAAAGATATTCGTATGATATTATAAAAAATAGTAAGGTATTTTGTATCAATTTAACTACTAGAGAACTTGCATATGCAACAGATTATTGTGGAGTAAAATCTGGTAGAAATGAAAATAAATTTAAAAAATTAAATCTTGAAACAGAAATGGCAAGTGTGATAGATGTTCCAATGATAAAAAAGAGTCCTGTTACTATTGAATGTAAAGTTGAAGAAATAAAAGAGTTAGGTTCACATGATATGTTTATAGCAAAAGTTGTTGCTGTAAATGTAGATGATAAATACATAGATGAAACAGGAAAATTTGATATGGAAAAATGCGATCTTATGGCTTATTCACACGGAAAATATTATTCACTTGGAGAAAGTTTAGGTAAATTTGGCTTTTCTGTAAAAAAGAAATAAAAAAGTAATAAAACGCTTAAAAAGTTAATTTTTAGGCGTTTTTTTATATCTTAATAAAGTATTGAAATGTTTTTGCTATTGATAATTTAAAAAATAATGAATTATAATGTAGTTAATAGGAGGAGAGTATATGAGAAGAAGTAGTGTTATAACAATAGTAATTCTTGTATTGGTAATTATTGGACTTATAGTAGCTTTGGTTGTGACTAATTTACCACAAGAAGAAAATAATGAAGTTGCTCAGGAAAATAATGAAGCACTAAATAATGAAGAAACAACACAAAATGTAGAAAATGAGACACCTACTAATGTAGATTTAAATAGTGATATTGCAGTAGAGCTTGCGGATTTTGTTACACCTAGAATTACAACACAAAATTTCTTTTATGAAATGAAAAAGGGAAGTATAACTTTTGATGATTTTAATAATCAGATGAAAATGATAATCGCATATCAAAATATACCAGAAGAAAAAATTATAAAAGGACAAAATGGAGAATTTATATCAAGAATTACAAAACAAGATTTAGATGAAGCAATGATGAAAGCTTTTGGAAAAGTAGAATATGAACCAGAAAATTTAAGCGCAGATATGTTGGCGTATATTTATGATCCACAGACAGAAACATTTACAGCAAGCGTTGGTGGAGGCGGTGGCCCTGGAGTATTTCAATTAATCACAGGGACATATAAAATAGAAGAATATACTGATAGATATGAGGTTTATGATAAATTATTAATGATTAACTCACAAGATGTATATAATGGTGGCTCTGCACCTTTAGGAAGAAAATGGGAAGTTAGATCATCTAATGTTTATACAGTGGATACAATAGGAACTTACAGAGATTTTTCGGGAGAGGAGTTTTCACATCTTGATACTTTAGATGAGTTATTATCAGGAGTGGAAGAAAAGCAATTTGTAACACCAACAGTAAATGCTGGAATGGATAGAGCTCAAAAAGTAAAATTACTTTCTAAATACTATGATGAAGCAACAGAATATAAACATACATTTATGAAAAATGAAGATGGAAGTTTTTATTGGGTAAAATCTGAAATTGTTAAATAATGGAGGAAAAATATATGAGAAGAAGTAGTGTTATAACAATAGTATTGCTTGTATTAGTAATTATTGGGCTTATAGTTGCTTTGATTGTAACTAACTTATCTAGTAATAACGAAATAGATAATTCTCAAAATACACAAACTTCTTTAAATGGAGAAGGTGCACAAAACATAAATCAAGAAACAGGAACAGCTATTTCTTTGGATAGTGAAATAGTACAAAAAGCATATAAGATAATAAGAGCAGATGAAGAGCTATATAATGTAAAGGGAGCCACAAAAACTATAAAAGATTTTACAAATGAACAAATACAATATATAGCATATTTAGTTAGTGCAATAGATAAAATGGAAATGTATAAAGGAAATGGTGTAGACAGAATATTATCTAAAGATGGCATGGATGAGTCTGTAAGGGAAGTATTTGGTGATGTTACATATAATCCAACAAATGTAAATAATCTTGAGTATAATAGTGAAGAACAGGTATATTATAGGAAAGTGGGATATGGTGGAAATGTAGGATATAATCCATATTCAATTAGTGCTATTGTAAAAGCAGAAGAATTTAGTGATAGATACGAAATTACAGAAAAATATTTATATCTTGTACCAACATTAGTATACAATGAAAATGGACAAAGTGTTGGAGCTAGATATAAAGTAATGAACGGTAACTCATATTTAGATGACATACTTGGCGAGTATAAAGAAGTTGGAGATTTAAATATAGAAAGTGTTAAAAATATACCAACAGTTGAAGAATTAGTAAGTGATGTACAAGAAAAAGAAATGTATAATGGTACAGAAGAAGAAAGTAGTAAAGCATTGCAAACATTACAAAGAAATATTAATGTATCTAAAAAGTTAATATCTAAATATTATGATGAAGCAACAGAGTATAAACATACATTTATGAAAAATGATGATGGAAGTTTTTATTGGTTAGAAACAGAAATTGTTAAATAAAGGAGGAAAAATGTATGAGAAGAAGTAGTGTTATAACAATAGTATTGCTTGTGCTAGTTATAATTGGTCTTATTGTTGCTTTAGTTATTACTAATCTACCACAAAAAGAAAGTGTGGATGAAAATAATGTTATAGAAAATAACGAATCTTTACAAGATGAAAAGCAACAGGAAGATGTTGTAGAAGAAACTCCAACAAGTGTTTCTTTAGATAGTCAAATAGTAAAAGATATGTATTCATTATTAAGTGGACAAACAAAGGATATATTTCATTATTTAATAAAGGGAAGTCTTACAGTAGATGATTTATCAAATGAGTATATTCAAACTATTGCATATTTTAATAGTGCAAAAGATAATGTAGAAAAATTTGCTCAAATAGATAACGAGTCAAGAGATGGAAAATTAGAAAAAAGGTATATGGATGAGGCTATTAAAAAAATATTTGGAGAAAATGTGGAATATACACCTACATATGCACTTGTGCAATCAAATGATAACGCTAGAGTATTAAGATATGATGAAAATGATGGTGTGTATTATGAATATGTTGGCTTTGGTGGAGGCGGTGATTTTGGAGCATATACTGCTATAACTAAAGTTGACGAATACAGTGATAAATATGTTGTTACAGAAAAACTTGTTACAGTACGTGATTCATATGGAACTTATTCTGTATTTCCATACTATGGTACAGATTTTAAATTTGCTTATTCATTAGGAAGTTTTCCAAAGTCTGAAATTGATAATGTAGAAGTTACACAAGACATGTATTCAAATAATGAATATAATAAAAAATTTATATCTAAATATTATGATGAAGCAACAGAATATAAACATACATTTATGAAAAATGCTGATGGAACATATTATTGGTTAAAATCTGAAATTGTTAAGTAGTAGGAGGAAAAATATATGAGAAGAAGTAGTGTTATAACGATAGTATTGCTTGTGCTAGTTATAATTGGTCTTATTGTTGCTTTAGTTGTTACTAATCTACCACAGGAAGAAAGTGTAGATGAAAATATTGTTGTAGAAAATAACGAATCTTTAGAAGATGAAAAACAGCAAGAAGAGGTTGTAGAAGAAACTCCAACAACTGTTTCTTTAGATAGTCAGATAGTAAAAGATATGTATGATATTGTAAATGGAAGAACAGGAGATATATTTCATTGCTTAAAAAAGGGAAAATTAACGGTAGAAGATTTATCAGATGAATATATTCAAACTATTGCATATTTCAATAGTGCAGAAGATAATGTAGAAAAATTTGACACTGTAGATAATCAAATGAGATATGGAAAACTAGAGAAAAGATATATGGACGAGGCAGTAAAAAAGATATTTGGTGATGTAGAATATGAGCCAACATATGTATTATATCAATCTGGTGATGCTAAAATGTTAATTTATGAGCCAAGTGAAAATGTTTATTACATGTATGGCGGTTTTGGTGGGGGATCAAATAAATTTACACACCATGCTATAACAAAAGTAGAAGAATATAGTGATAAATATGTAGTTACAGAAAAAATGTTAACAGATGATTATACAAATGGATATCATCATGTATATTCATATTATGGACAAGGATATGTATTTACAAGCGATTTATTGGATAGTATTACAGATTCAGATATAGATAGTATAGATGTGTCTCAAGATATGTATTCACAAAATGAAAAAAGTAAGAAATTAATATCTAAATATTATGATGATGCAACAGAGTATCAACATACATTTATGAAAAATGCTGATGGAACATATTATTGGCTAAAAACAGAAATCGTTAAATAATTAAAATAGTAAAGATACTTAAAAATTTTTAAGTATCTTTATTTCTTTTATACAAATAATACTAATATGGTGATGATATGAGTGATGAAATTGATCTTTTAAAATATTTACTTAATAATTTAAAAATGCAACAGACGTTGTTATATAAAGTAATAAAGAAAAAAGAAGTGAAAGATGAAATATATGAGATTATGCGATATGAGATATACGAATATAGGAAATTTATTATTTCAATAAAAAGAATGCTACAAAATAGACTAAAAAAGTATAATAAAGAATTAAATGTTTTACTTGGAGTTGCAAGTAGTATAAATGCTAACACAAATAAAGTGGATAAAAATAGTGACTATTTGGTTATGTTAAAAGAAAGTAGTAAAGTTAATTTAATGGATATTGAACGAGTAAGAAATGAATATAATATAAAAAGTAAAACGATATTAAAGCTAATAAATAGGTTAGAAGAATTTGAAAAAGAAAATATTAATAAGATAGAGATAATATTAGGTAAAAAATAAAATATAAGTTTACTATAAAAAAATTAAATAAAATGTTGCATTTTATAAATAAATATAGTATAATAATATTACTGTGAACTAAGGTGAGAGGGTGCTAGAGATCCTCTCACTTATGTTTAGAAGCGAGGTATTTAATGAAGATAGAAAATAAAATAGAAGAATTAGTAGAACCTATTGTAAAAGATTTAGGGTTTGAAATTGAATATGTAGAATTTGCAAAAGAAGGAACAAATAATGTGTTAAGAGTTGTAATAGATAAAGTAGGAGAAGCAATGTGGGTTGAAGACTGTGAAAAAGTAAGTAGAGCAATAGAAGATATTGTGGATAAAAATATAAATCAAGAATATGTATTAGAGGTATCTTCTCCTGGACTTGAAAGACAACTAAAAAATATAAAATTATATAAAAAGTATAACGGAAAGAATATACATGTTAAATTATTTAATAAAGTTGAAGGAAAAAAAGAATTTGAAGGAATAATAAAAGATGTAAATGAAGAGAAAGAAACTGTAATATTGGAATTAGAAGATAAAAATAAACTAGAATTGTTATTAAAAGATATAGCATCTGCATATACTACATATGATTTTGATACTGCTTTAAAAGGTAATACAGATAATGTAAATTTAAATAAATTAAATAAATTTAATAAAAATAATTAATGGGGGATTAAAAAATGAAGAGTGAAAAAATTAGTTCAAAAGAATTGTTTAACGCAATTGATCAAATCTATCAAGAAAAAGGTATAACAAAAGAATATTTAATTGATTCTTTAAAAACAGCTTTAAAAGCTGCTTACAAAAAAGACTTTGAAAATACTCATAACAATAATGAAAACAATGAAAATGAAGTTAAAGTAAATGTTATAGTGCCAGAGGAAGTTGATGTAGACATAACTGAGCAAGCTATAAAAGTTTATGCAGTAAAAGAAGTTTGTGATGAAGTTTTACCAGAAGAAGTTGGAATAAAAATAACTTTAGATGACGCAAAAAAAATTACTAAAAGAGCAAAAATAGGAGATAAAATAAAAGTTGAAGTTACACCTAAAAATTTTGGAAGAATAGCAGCTTCAACAGGTAAACAAATATTAGTTCAAAAAATTGTAGAAGCAGAAAAAGATTTAGTTTATACACAATATGCAGATAAAGTAGGTCAAATAATAACTGGTACTGTTCAAAAAACAGAAAGATTTGGAGTTATTGTTGATTTAGGTAGAGTAGAAGCGTTAATACCAGCAAATGAACAAATAAAAACAGAAAAATTACAACCACATCAAAAAATAAAAGCATTAGTATTAAATGTTGTAAATGAATCTGGAAATTCTTTACCAAAGATTACTTTATCAAGAAAAAATCCAAATTTTGTAAGAAAATTATTTGAAAATGAAGTTCCAGAAATAATGGATGGAATAGTTGAGATAAAAGATATAGCTAGAGAAGCAGGAAGTAGAACAAAAATATCTGTATGGTCAAATGATGAAAATGTAGATCCAGTTGGAAGTTTAGTTGGTAAAAAAGGTATGAGAATACAACCTATTATAGATGAGTTAAATGGTGAAAAAATAGACGTTATACCATATAGTGATGATATACCAAGTTATATTATAAATGCTATATCACCAGCGCCAATACTTGCAATAGATATCAATGACGAAGAAAAAATAGCAACAGTAGTTGTTCCAGATGATGCATTAGTATTTGCAATAGGAGCAGGTGGACAAAATGTGAGACTAGCAGCTATGTTAACAGGATGGAAAATAGATATTAAAACTGAAACACAAATAAAGGAAAATGTTGTTGAATAGAAAATGGTGATGATATAAATGAATCCTATTAGATGTTGTATAGCATGCAAGGCTAGAAAGAATAAATCTGAACTTATCAGAATAGTTATAAATGAAGATGGAAAACCTATAGTAGATAGGAGCCAAAAAATAAATAGTAGAGGTATTTATATTTGTAAGGATACTAAATGTATAGAAAATATAAAAAAGGCTATAAAAAAGAAAAAATTAAAAATTAAAATAAATGTAGATGAAGATAGTTTATTAAAATTATTAGAAGAATTGGGGGAAGAAATTTGGGAAAATTAAAAGTTTATGAATTAGCAAAAGAATTAGGTTTATCAAATACAGAAATGTTAGAAAAAATTAAAAGTGCAGGAATAGATGTAAAATCACATTTATCAACACTTGATGAAAAAGATGTTGAAAGATTAAGAGGAAATACAAAAAAATCTCATAAAGAAGATAAAAAGCCAGAGCAAATGCATATTATTAGAAGAAATGTTAGAGTAATTAATACAAATGAAGAAGGAAAAGAAATTAATGAAATTACAACGAATATTGCAGGAGATATAAAAAAGACTCATAAAGAAACAACTATTACTAATAATAAAAGCAATCGTACTAATAAAGGAGAATTTCAATCTAGAAATAACTATTATGATAGAAAAAATAGATTTCCAGGTAATAGAATTAGTAATATTGTTATAACAAGAAATGGTAAGCCAGTAGAAACAAAAGTTGAAGAGAAAAAAGAAGAAGTAAAAGTAGAAAAAGAAAGTGTAAAAGATATGGAAGAAAAAGTTGTTGTTAATAAAGTTGATACAAATAAAGTTGAAAGTAATATAAAAGAAAATAAGACTAATAATATAAAGGAAGAGTCTAATATAAAGCCTGTAAAAAATAATAAAGATAATTATAAAAGAGGTAATTATAATTCCCAAAATAACCCAAATTATAATAAAAACTCTAATAAAGAATATGGAAAGAAAAATAATTTTAATAAACGAGATCAACAAAATAATGGCGATAGACCACAAAGAAATAACTTTAGAAGAGATCAAAGAAGAAATGGAGATAATACATCTTATCAAGTTAATAAATTTATCAAACAATCAGAAAAAGCTCCAATTGAGCAAAAAGAAACAAGAGAATATAGTTCTGCCAATATTGATAAAGATAAAAAGAAATATATAGAAAGAAATAATTCTAATATTGAAAATAGAAAAGAAAAAATTGATAAAAATAAATTAAGAGAAGAGCACTCTAGAGTAGCTACATCAAGATTAAGAGGAATGGAAATAAGTTCAGAAGGACTTATGGATTTATATGAAAGAGAAAGTGACTTATCAAGAAAATCATATGGTAAAAAGAAAAATAAAACTCAAAAAACAGAAATGAAACAAACTAAGATAATACCAATGACCGAAGTTAAATTACCTGAGACTATGACAGTAAAAGAATTTGCTGAGGCTATAAAAAAACAAGCTTCTGAAGTTATTAAAAAGCTATTTTCTATGGGAATAATGGCAACTGTAAACCAAGATATAGATTTTGATACAGCATATTTAATAGCATCAGAATTTGGTATAACAGCAGAAAAAGAAGTTGTTGTTACAGAAGAAGATATTCTTTTTGATGATAGTGAGGATAAAGAAGAAGATCTAGTTCCAAGACCACCAATAGTTGTTGTTATGGGACACGTAGATCATGGTAAAACATCACTTTTAGATAGACTTAGAAAGACAAATGTTGTCGAAGGTGAAGCTGGTGGAATAACACAACATATAGGTGCCTATAAAGTAAAAGTAAAAGATAGAGAAGTATGTTTCTTAGATACACCAGGACATGAAGCTTTTACAGCAATGAGAGCAAGAGGAGCACAAATTACAGACATAGCAATTATTATTGTGGCAGCAGATGATGGTATTAAGCCTCAAACAATAGAAGCTATAGACCATGCTAAAGCTGCAGGAGTATCAATTCTTGTTGCTATTAACAAGATAGATAAGCCAGGAGCTAATGTTGAAAGAGTAAAACAAGAATTGTTAGAAGTTGGATTGGTTCCAGAAGAATGGGGTGGAGACACTATATGTGTACCTATTTCCGCAAGAACTGGTGAAGGTATTGATACTTTACTTGAAATGTTATTATTAATAGCTGATATGAAAGATTTAAAGGCTAATCCAAATAAACAAGCTAAAGGTACTGTAATAGAAGCTAGATTAGATAAGAAAAGAGGAACAGTTGTATCTATGCTTGTTCAAAGAGGACAATTAAATGTTGGAGATACAATTGTTGTAGGAGATATGGTATCTAAAATTCGTGCTATGAAAGATGACAAGGGAAGAGCAGTAAAGAGTGCAGGGCCATCTACACCAGTTGAAATTCTTGGATTATCGCACGTACCTGAAACAGGTGAAGTTTTCTATGAGGTAGAAAATGAAAAAGTTGCTAAACAATTAATTGAAAAGAGAATAGCAAAGCATAGAATGGAACTTATAAAGCAAGGAAGTAAAATTACTTTAGATGATTTATTTGGACAAATAAAGCAAGGAAAAATAAAAGAATTAAATATTATTATAAAAGCAGATGTTCAAGGTTCTGTTGAAGCATTAAAAGACTCACTTTTAAAATTATCAAATGATGAAGTTAGAGTAAGAATAATACATGCTTCTACAGGTGGAATTAAGGAATCAGATGTTACTCTTGCTTCTGTGTCTAATGCTATAATAATTGGCTTTAATGTAAGACCAGAAAGTGCTGCTGAAGCACAAGCTAAAAAAGAAAAAGTAGATATGAGACTTTATAGTGTAATATATGATGCAATAAATGATGTAGAAACAGCACTAAAAGGTATGATGCCTAAAAAATATAAAGAAGTATTATATGGTAGAGCAGAAGTTAGAAAAATATTTAAAATTACAGGAGTTGGAACTGTTGCAGGATGCTATGTAAAATCTGGAAAAATAGTAAGAGGAGCAATGGTTAGACTTGTTAGAGATTCTATAGTATTACTTGAAATAAAAATTGATTCTTTAAGAAGAGAAAAAGATGATGTAAAAGAAGTAGCAGAAGGATATGAGTGTGGAATAAAACTTGAAAATTATAGTGATATTAAAGAAGGCGATATATTCGAATGCTTTGTTATGGAAGAAGTAAAGTAGGAGGACTATTATGCAAAGACACGAAAGATTGCAACAAGACGTAAAGATAGCACTTAGTGATATAATAAGAAATGATGTAAAAGAACCATCAGTTACAGGTCTTATATCTGTAACTGATGTTAAAATAACACCAGACCAAAAATATGCAAAAGTGTATGTTAGTATTTTTGGCAAATGTAATAAAAATAAAGTACTAGAAGCTTTAAAAAAAGCTACAGGATTTATAAAAATGGAACTTGGAAAAAGAGTGAGAATGAAAAATATGCCAGCTATTACATTTGAACTTGATGATTCAATGGAATATGGTGCACATATGGATAAAGTTATAAAGGAAGTTATGGATAGAGATAATAAGTAAGAAATGGAGGGATTGTATTGTTTAACGAAGCAATTGAAATGGTAAAAAAATCAAATTTAATATATGTATCAGCACATATAAATCCAGATGGAGATGCAATAGGATCTACATTTGCAGTATATTTTGCATTAAAAAAATTGGGAAAAGATGTACATGTAGTTATGCCTTCTTATTCAGAAGTATTTGAATTTTTACCTGGTGTAGAAGATAGAGTAGATGGTATAAAAGAAGATAAATATGATTTACTTATTGCATTAGACTCTAGTGATCATTCAAGACTTGCTATCAGTGATGATGAATATGAAAGAGCAGAGAAAGTAATTATGCTTGATCACCATCAAATTGCAAGACCTTATGGGGATTTTAGATATATAAATGATAATAAGTCGTCAGCAAGTGAAATAGCATATTTATTTATTAAAGAACTAGGTGTTGAGTTTGATTCTAATATAGCTACTTTACTATATACTGGAATAATGACTGATACAGGAAGTTTTAATTATTCTAATACAAGCTCAGATACACTTAGAGTTACTGCAGAGCTTGTAGATTATGGTGCAAAAACAGTTGAAGTTTGTAAAAAGTTAAACGATACAATTAAAGAATCTAAATTAAAATTATTAGCTAAATCTATAGACAATATGGAAGTATTTTATGATGGTAAAGTAAGATATACATATGTAGATTATCCTACTATTAACAGTCTTGGAATACATGATGAAGATGCAGAAGGTATGACAAATTATTTAAGATCAGTTGAAGGTACAGAAGTTGCAGTATACGTTAGAGGAAAAAGTGATGGAAGTCTTAAAGTAAGCATGCGCTCTAATGGTAATGTAGATATTTCAAAAATAGCAATTTCATTTGGTGGCGGTGGACATCCTAGAGCTGCAGGTTATACAATGCAAGATGAAATAGAAGTTGGAAAAGAAAAATTAATAAAAGCAATAGGAGAGATGTTATAATGATAGTACCTCAAACTAAAAATGGTATATTAAATATAGATAAACCGCAAGGAATTACGTCACATGATGTAGTAGATGCAATAAGAAAAATTTTTCCAGATCAAAAAGTTGGACATACTGGAACATTAGATCCTTTAGCTACAGGAGTACTACCAATTTGTATAGGTGAAGCTACAAAGTTAAGTGATAATTTAACTAGTGAAATAAAAAAATATAGTGTAAAAATGCTACTAGGTGTAGAAACTGATACATATGATATTACTGGAAGAATAGTATTTGCTAGTGTGTTTAATAAAGACGAAATTTATATAAAGGAAAGAATAAAAAGATTTATAGGAAAACAACAACAAATGCCTCCTAAATATAGTGCAATAAAAGTGGAAGGAAAAAAATTATATCAATATGCAAGAGAAAATAAGGATGTAGAGATAAAGCCTAGAGAAATAGAAATATATAATATAGACAATATAAAAATAGATTTAGAATCAAAAGAAGTAGCTTTTGATGTAGAATGTTCTAAGGGTACATATATAAGAAGTTTAGTAAATGATATTGGTAAAAAAATTGGTTGTGGTGCTACAATGACTGAGCTTAGAAGAACACAAACAGGAAATTTTAAAATTGAAGATAGTATACCATTATATGATTTTCTAAAATTAGATTATATAGATATGCTTGATAGAATAATAACAATAGAAGATTATTATATTGAAAATAAGAAAATAACTTTATCAGATGATGAATTAGGAAGATTTTTAAATGGAGTAAAATTTGAAGTACAATCTTCTGATCAAATTGTTAGGGTATATAACAAAGGAAAGTACATAGGACTTGGAACTGTAGAAAATAAAATACTGAAACGATTTATTATAGAGTAGATATACAATAGTATATCTACATTTTTTGTATAGATAATTAAAAATGCTCATATTAATAATGAGCATTTTTGTTAATTTTTTTCTTTTAAT
>ERZ1643249.2273-NODE-2273-length-18192-cov-7.311518_pt1 | contig 18192 bp, 14 predicted proteins | sample MGYA00579263_ERZ1643249 | MGnify/ENA primary metagenome ERZ1643249 (study PRJEB29033, sample SAMEA4952264) | chicken gut metagenome | biome: Broiler Chicken; feature: Gastrointestinal Tract; material: Caecum | place: Ireland | collected 2018 | study: Broiler... | reverse complement strand
AATGCGTTTCAATTTTCTCCTGCTGAGTGGATTACCATTCACCGCAGATTGTTTGAGGGAGTATTTGACCACGCCGGACAAATCCGTCAGTATAACATTTCCAAAAAAGAGTGGATACTGAACGGAGAGACGGTTATCTACGCTGATTGGGGCAGCATAAAAGACACTTTGGATTATGCTTTTGCCACCGAAAAACAGTTTTCCTATGAGGGACTGTCGGTGGAAGCATCGGTGAAACACCTTGCAAAATTTGGGTCGGACATTTGGCAGATTCATCCTTTCGGCGAGGGTAACACAAGAGCCACCGCCGTGTTTATGATTAAGTATATGAAAACCTTTGGGTTTCGTGTCAATAACGATTCGTTCCGTGAAAACTCTTGGTATTTCCGTAATGCGTTGGTTCGAGCAAACTATAATGATTTGCAAAAAGGCATTCATTCCACCACAAAGTTTTTGGAATTGTTTTTCTCAAATCTTCTGCTCGGTACAAACTACGAATTAAAAAATCGCTATATGCATGTTGATTTTGTGGATGAAAGCACTTCCCAAAGTGCCAAAAGCGAATCGCCAAAGTGCCAAATTGACACTTTGAAGTGTACTTTAGAAGAACTTGCCGTGTTAGATTTAATAAAAAAGAACCCGTCTGTTAAGCAAACCGAACTTGCAGAACAAACAGGAAAGTCCGTCAGAAGCATAAAACGCATTATTGACTCTCTGAAAGAGAAACAATATATCCGTAGAGTTGACGGTAAACGCTACGGCAAATGGGAAGTGTTAGTGTAATATAGCTGTGCGGTATATATAAAGTATCTACCACAGCTGCTATTACGAGGGTTATACAACCTTTAAAATGAAAGAATTGTAAAGTTCAATTCAAAGTCCTTTTTATAGGACATATCATACTGTATTATTAATTTAAAAAGGAGGAGTAATATGTGGTGTAAAAAATGCGGAAAAGAAACACCTGAAGCAAAATGTCCAGAATGCGGTAACTCAACATTAAAAGATGCTCCTTTTGAGGTGTATTGGTGTGATAGATGTAAAACACCAATAATTAAGCAGGCATCTGATATCAGCAAGCATATTTGCACTATTTGCGGAGATACTACAAGATATTTGTGTTCTGATGTACGACCTGTTTTTCCTGAAGAAAGATTGCTTATAGAGTTACTGTTGGGTTGTCCTCTCAAATACATTTATGCTTCTGTATGGGCATTTAACAATAAATATTACTTTGATGGAAAAGTCAAAAACATTCCCGTAAGTATGTTTGCTAATGCCAATATTGATAAATTAATTAAAGGTTTAGCAAAATATAAGGATCGTAATTCATATGAGTTCTTCAATAGGCATATAAACATCTTTGTCTCAGCAAATAAAGATCGATTATCGGCAATTAAGAGTGAGGCATATAACTTTATAAGAGAGAATGCAAAAAAATTTCCTGCAAATAATACAGTTATTTCTTTTTCTGGAGGAAAAGATTCTACTGTTGTTGCTGACTTAGTGGTACGTGCTCTTGAAAACCCTAGCCTTGTTCACATTTTTGGAAATACGACACTTGAGTTTCCTTTGACAATAGAATATGTTAAACGTTTTAGGAAAAATAATCCTAAAGCAATTCTTAAGATAGCAAAAAACAAAGAGCAAGATTTTTATAGTGTCTGTGAAGATATCGGTCCTCCAGCTAGAATGATGCGCTGGTGTTGTTCTATGTTTAAAACAGGTCCTATAACACGAATTATAAATAATCTTTATAAAGATAAACAGATTCTCACATTTTATGGAATTAGAAAATATGAATCTGTTAGTCGAAGTAAATATGACAGAGTATCTTCTAATAATGAGTCCGTAAAAATACAGAAACAAACAGTCGCCGCGCCAATTTTTGATTGGAAAGATGTTGATGTATGGCTGTATTTGATGGCAGAACAAGTTGACTTCAACGATGCTTACCGATTGGGTTATGATCGTGTTGGTTGTTGGTGTTGTCCTAACAATAATGAACGTGCACAATTTTTGGCGAAAATATATATGACAGAAGAATACAAAAAATGGCACGATTTCCTGATCAAATTCGCCAAACAGATTGGGAAGCCAGATCCCGAGATATATGTTGAAACAGGAAAATGGAAAGCTCGTCAAGGCGGAAACGGGGTTGCGGCAGCAGAGGATATTAAAATCAAATTTACTAATTGTACTGTTGAAGATAACGCGAAAATATATCAGCTTAATAAACCGATTGATGACAGTTTCTATTCTTTGTTTAACCCTTTTGGTATTGTATCAAAAGAGCTGGGAAGAAAACTTATCGGTGAGGTAATAGTTCTTGACCAAAAGCATACTGTGCCCATAATGTCACTTCAGCCTTTCAAACAGGCAGGTTTTGATTATGCCATAAAAATTAAAACTATGAATGTAGAGAATCACGAAGATTTACAGCGCATGGCGGGATATCAAATAAGAAAGTATAATGCTTGTCGAAAATGCTTAAAGTGTGAATCGTTGTGTCGCTCAGGTGCGATTACCATATATGGAGATACTTACCGTATAGATGGCAGCAAGTGCACTCGTTGCAAAAAATGCGTAACGGCTAAATACCTTGATGGTGGTTGTCAAATGACCAATTATCTCGCCACCAAGAAGTAAGGAGAAAAGTATGAAATTCAGAGCACATGATACATTTTCAATTCGCAAAGGATGGTTGCATAAAGGTATGCGCCACATAATCAATAATCCTAGAGTTTTTGTTGATAAAGGAATCAATCCTATGGACGAATTCGGTCTTGGAGCCAATATGGTCAAAGCCTTGCGCTATTGGCTTCAAGTTACTGGATTAACTGTTGAAGGTGCAAACGGAAATAACAGAAGCCAACAACTTTCTGAATTTGGAGAGGTTGTTTGGAACAACGACAGTTACCTTGAAGAAGACGGAACTCTCTTCTTGATACATTACTTCCTTTGCACCAATAAAGATCTAGCAACTGCGTGGTATTACTTTTTCAATGAGTATAAGGTTATAGATATTACCTTAGAAAATTTCTTAAGTGGAATAAAAACTTATTTGCTCAATGAGGATGATTACCAAGTTTCAGAAAGAGCTTTGAAAGACGATTTCGATTGCATTATTAAGACTTATTTCGATAATGAAAAAAATGTTTCGCCAGAAAGCAATCTCACTTGTCCTTTGTCAGAGTTGGGTTTAGTTTCACTATCTAACGAAAAAAATAAAATATACACAAAAACCACACCTAATATATCTGCTATCAATCCGCTAATCGTATTAGCAGTCATAATAAATGAAAACACAAAAAATGAAGGTTTAAGGGAAATAAAAATTTCCAAAATTGAAACTGATGCTTGCAATATAGGCAAGGTATTTAATCTCGATGTATTCTCAATAGCTTCTTATTTAGATAAACTGCAAAATATGGGCTATATAAAAATCAATCGCACAGCTGGTCTTGATTTGATTTATCTCAATACTAATTGGACGTTTATACAATGTGTAGAAGAATACTATAGAAGTATTAATGACTAAACGAAAGGATGCTATTATTAATATGCCTAATAAAGCAATAAAACTCAGTGATCATATAAATGTTCTTTCGGATTTTCAGTATTCTATTAATATTGAATATGATCTGTACAGTGACACAAAAATACAAAATTATATTCCTACCACTAGTGCTATTGAAATAATTGAAGACGTTATGCTTAGCACATCTCCTACATCAAAAGAGAGGTCTAGGATTTTTGTCGGTGCATATGGTAAAGGAAAGTCACATTTGGCACTGATGTTAATTGCTCTTCTTTGTCGAAAAGAAAAAAATTTGTACAAAAACCTTTTGACTACTATCTGTGAAACCAAACCTGAACTTTGCAAATATATAATTGACTACCAAGATAGCAAACAAAAATTACTGCCTGTTGTTATTCAAGGAAGTAGTATAGGAATTCGTCAATCTTTTCTTTTATCATTAAAGAAAGCTCTACAAGATAATGGCATGGCTAACATCATGCCAAATACCTACTTTTCCGCTGCAATTAACACCATTAATAATTGGAAAGAGAATTATAAAGAAACCTACTCTGCTTTTAAACGCTCAATTCATTGTTCAACCACTGAGTTTATTGCCGAACTCGGTCAATTTAACAATGCATTTTATGAGGAATTTATTGAAATTTATCCATCATTAACATCCGGAAGTGAATTCAATCCAATCAACGGAATGAACATTATTGATCTCTATAATGATGTAAACGACAAAATCAGAGAATATGGCTATACTGGCATTTTCGTTGTATACGATGAGTTTAGTAAATTTTTAACTGGTAATCTAAAAAAGACCTCATCAGATGAAATAGAAGTGTTGCAATATTTTGCCGAAAACTGTAACCGTAGCGGAAACAAACAAATGCATATTATGCTGATTTCTCACCAAAGCATTTTGAATTATGTAGATAAACTTCCAAAGGCAAAAGTTGATTCTTGGAAAGCAGTATCAAATCGTTATAAAGCAATTGAACTAAACACATCTGCATCTCAAACATATGAAATTACGGCAAGAGTTATAAAAAAGGATGAAGAATGGTTTAAAGCCTATACAAAAGAACATAAGGAACAATTTTTCGACCTACACAAAAAATGGTATGACAAAAGAACTTTTAGTGAGCTTACTAAAGATGAATTTGATAAAGTCATCTGGGGTTGCTATCCTCTAGATCCAATATCGACATTTATTCTGCCTAAAATATCCGAAAAAATAGCACAAAATGAACGCACTATCTTTACATTTCTTTCTGCTGATGGTCAAAAAAATACTCTTCCCGAATTTTTAGATAACACAACTGATGCAAATTTTCCGTTACTCACTCCTGATGTTATTTTTGATTATTTTGAGCCTCTTTTTAAAGCAGAAGCTTACGATAGCCCTATACACAAAATTTGGAAGACAGCATCTGTCGCACTAAATAAACTTAGCAAAAGGAAATGTTTAGAAGCAAAGATAATTAAAACATTATCACTGATATATATTTTGGACAGAGTAGATATACTTGCTCCTGATGTAGATACTATATTTTCCATATACAGTCCAATCGATAATATGCAAAATATTATCCCTGCTCTGACAAACTTAACGAACAAAGGGATTCTAAGAAAACTTGATAACAAAAACCATCTTAGAATCTGCGAACACACTGAACAAAACATAGAAGCCTTGATTAGTGATAAAATTGAAAGCAAAATGATCACTACAAACATTCAGAGCATTTTGAATCGCTTTGTTGGTCATAAAGTTCTATATCCTAATGCATATAATGACGACAATGAAATCGTTCGGTATTTTGACTTCAAGTTTATCACTTCTGCTGAATTACTCAATAACACGACATTCTCTCCTGAAATAGAAAAGTCTGCAGCAGGTGTTGTTTATGCGGTCGTCACTGAACCAGATAAATATGATGATACATTAGAGGTAATAAAGTCTATATCTAATCAGCAAATTGTATTTGTAATCCCGAAAGAGAATGAAGACATCTTTAAATGTGCATATAAATATGATGCCATTAAGGAACTAATATTAAATTCAGCCGATGAAATACTGAATGAGGAATTATCATATTCGCTGCATGATGTAGAAGCAACTTTACATCGTTATATGGATTCACTATTAAGTCCGGAACTTGGTGAATCATTATATTATGTAGCAGGTTTAAATACTCCAATTCACCGGAAGTCTTCATTATCTCGCAAGCTTTCAGATATTTGTGAAGATGTTTTCTATGCTTGTCCTATTATTAACAACGAAGTAATCAACAAAGATATTATTACTGGTCAAGCCACCAATAGCCGAGCAAAATTGATTGACGGTATTCTATCAAATGAGATTAAGCCTAATTTAGGATTAGTTGGAACAGGTCAGGATGTCAGTTTTATGCGTAGCACATTAAAAGTTCCCGGAATATATGTTGAAGACGAAAATGGTGTTGCTCTATCATTATCAAATTTAAACGATACAAATCTGGAAAATGTTTTATTGTTGATTAAAAATTTTATTCTTGACACTTCTATAAATGGCAAGAAAAGCTTTTCAGAACTGTATGATCTCTTAACAAATCCAGAACATCATATTGGCATGAAAAAGGGCGTTATTCCTGTTTATATTGCGGTAGTTCTCCATTTTTACAAAAAATATGTTGTTATTATTAGAAACAATCGTGAAATGGAAGTTAACGCTCACCTACTTGAAGCAATTAACAACACTCCAGAAGAATATGATTTGTATCTTGAACAATGGGACTCTGACAAGGAGAAATATATACAAGTACTTGAAGATACTTTTCAGACATTTATACGAGTAACCGAAAAAGAATATAATAATTTTGAGTATATTGTCCATGCGCTCCAACGTTGGTATCTTCAACTTCCTAAATATGTTAAAGAGATACGAAATATTTATTTGGGAGATGGAAAAAGCGAACCTGTCAATGCTGAAGTAATAAGTTTTCTCAACTCATTACGATCTCCTGAAATTAATGCGAGAGATTATTTGTTCAACAAAGTTCTTTGGGTTCTGGATACTGATGCTTTTGATTCTAATTTAGCTTTGAGATTAAGAGATTTAAAAAAATATATAGACGGAATCAAAACGGATTTGGTTCATAGCCTTTCAAATGACCTTAAAAGAATTTTCAAAAAAACTACAATTTCTGAACAGGCTTCTTTATCATCAGTTGTCATTGATTGGGTTTCAACACTTGATAAAGATGTATCATCTCATATGTTTAACAATAGCGAAAATATGATGTTACAGCTTTGTTGTGATGTTACTCCTGATTCTGAAAAGTTTATCGAGGACTTAGCCCGCCCCGCTACTGGCTTGAGAATCGACGACTGGGGCGAAGTTACAATCGATGGATTTATTCGGTCGATATCGAACTTTGTTACTACGATAGAAAGTTATAGTCAAAAAGTAAAACAGTCTGAAAATCAAGCAGCGATCGGAAGTTATAAAATTTCTTTTGTTGATGATTCAGGTATCGAAACTTTTAAAACTTTTGATAAAACAGAATTGCCTGAAAATGCACAGCTTCTGTATAACGACTTGGAAGCTATGCTTACCGAAGAATATGGAGCCTCCTTATCTGATAACGAAAAGAGACAAGTACTCATTGACATTATTGGAAAGCTGCTCAGTTAGGAGTTTTTTATGCATTACTTTGACAATGCCGCTACAACTTTTCCAAAGCCAGAGGCGGTTTATGACACAATGAATACTTTCTATCGAACATATGGTGTGAATGTTGGTCGCGGTATGTTTCGAGAAGCATCCATTGCAAATAATCTGGTATTAGAAACAAGAAAGCTCGTCATTGATTTATTTCATGCTACTACTGACTACTCTTGTGTTTTTACTGCTTCTGCAACTGAAGCGCTTAATGTAATTTTGCAAGGTATAAACTGGACTACTGGCATGACAGTATATACCTCTCCGTTTGAACATAATGCAATTTTACGCACGCTTAATTATCTAGAAAGCACTTACAGTATTCATATCAAGGAAATAACTCCTAATGGCAATTTTACCTATAATTACGATTTAATACGGAACAGTTTTTCTAAAAATCCTCCTAGTGTAGTAGTAATGTCACACGCATCAAATTCTTTTGGCTTTATTAATCCCATCAGAGAAATATTTAGTATTGCAAAAGAGTTTAATGCCATTACGATTTGTGATATGGCACAAACAGCCGGACTCATCGATACAAATATTGTTCAGAGCAAAATAGATTATGCAGTCTTTGCTGGACACAAAACACTTTACGGTCCACTGGGAATCTCAGGTTTTGTTACAAATCAAAATTGCAAATTGAAACCTTTAATCTACGGAGGAACTGGTGTGGATTCAAAAAGCCGTAATATGCCTGAAGAAATGCCGACAAAATATGAGGCGGGCAGTCATAACATTCATGCCATTTCAGGATTAAACGCTTCTCTTAAGTGGATAAAAGCAGTAGGCATTTCAACTATTTTTGAACAGGAAAAAAATCATACTAAAAAAATACTTGATATTCTAAAATGTCACAAAAATATTAAAATCATTAGATGTGATGATGAGAATAAAAACATTGGTGTGGTATCTTGTGTTTTTGATGGATACAGTAGCGATAATATAGGACAAGTTTTATCTGAACAAGATATTGCCGTTAGGACAGGGCTACATTGTTCTCCAAGATCTCATGAGTTTTTAAAAACTTTTCCTAATGGTACGGTCCGATTTTCTGTCGGTTTCTTTACAAAAGATGATGATTTCAATTCGCTAGAAGCAGCATTGTCTTATATCGAACAGAATAGTTAATTGGAGGGAATACAATGACATACGATAAACTATCTCAAATCATGAGAAATCTTGACGAAGGATACCTGTATGAACTGTTAGGGGCATTAAAGAATTCTTTAGTAGAGTGGTCATTCGATGGTAAATCATTGACACTAAAGCAAAACTTAGTTGATGTTATCATCGCAATTAAGGGATTAGAATTGTTTGCGGATGAAACATTTAGATACAATTTCTTTTTGGCTACAAACGATATTAAGTTGATAGAAAAATTATGTGATATATCTAATATATCAAAGAAAAATACGGACAATTATTTTTCTTTATCATCCAAACTTAGCAAAGTACCATTCAAAGAAAATGAGTTGTATAAATATTTAATTCGTAATTACCTTATGGTGTCAGACTATGTGTTTAAAGAAATATCGGATAGCACAAACGCAGAGTTCATTGAGATTGAAAACAAAGGTATGAATGAGTTATATGATTATCAGTATATGATCAAGCAACAAGCAATAAACGATCTGAGCAACGAAGAGAAAGGACTTTATAGAATCCTTATCCATATGCCTACTGGTACTGGAAAAACCAAAACAACAATGCATATTATTTCTCATTATATTAATCACATATCAAAAGCCAGAGGGTTAGTTGTATGGATAGCGCATTCGGATGAATTATTGAAACAAGCATATGAAACTTTTAAATCTGTTTGGAGTCACCTTGGACAAAGAAACCTGACCATATATAAGGGGTGGAATGGATATCCTGATAGTTTTGACAACGGAATCTTATTCACATCCATTCAAGCTTTACTGTCCAAAATGAAAAAACCCATTTTTGATTATATAGACAGAAATTCAACACTAATTGTTTTTGATGAGGTCCATAAGGCTGGGGCTTCAAAATACAGAAAATGTGTTGATGCTCTCACATCTAAACAGTATGAATACACAAAATCATTTATTGGATTAACTGCGACTCCCGGGAGAACAACAGAAATCAGTAAGGAAAACGAAGCATTTAGCGGAAGTTTTGATCACATAATAGGCATCGATGTTGAAAAAGTAATTAGTATAACTCTAAATAAAAATGAAGCTGCCAATTATTCTGGTAGCAAAGAAGTTATTCCATATTTTCAAGATCAAAAAATATTAGCCCGACTAAATAGAAAGGTTTTGGATTTCGAGCTTGATTCTGAATTAAAGGCAAGTCTGAAAATAGAACTTAAGAAAACAAGAGAAGATTATTCCGATGATCTCCTTGAAAAAATCGGTTTAAACAAAGCACGTAACACGAAAATTGTTGAAGAATTGCGTAGACTTAATGAAAAAGGCGTACCTACAATTGTATTTGCTTGTTCTCTTCAACACGCTCAAATGCTTTCCGCTTTTTTAAAAATACTTAATATTCCAAATGCACTTGTCTATGGAGATATGAGTAAATACGAACGAGAAAAAGCGATAAGTGATTTCAAAAATCCTGATTCTCCGATAAAGATTATAATTAACTATGAGATATTAACAACCGGTTTTGACTCAACTAATATCCGTTGCGTTTTTATAACAAGACCTACTAAGTCTGTAATACTATACAGTCAAATGATAGGGCGAGGATTAAGAGGTCCTAAAATGGGAGGTAATGCAGAGTGTCTTCTCATAGATGTAAAAGAAAACTTAGAAGCATATAACGAAAACGATGCATTCAAGCATTTTGATGAATATTGGAGGTAATAATATGTCTGAAAAAAGTAGAATTATCCACGCTGCGGCTTTCATTGATGCTTTAAAAAGCAGTGGTTATAAAAGCACTTATAATGCAATTTCTGAAATTGTTGACAATTCTATCGATGCACACGCTAAAAATGTATTCATAATTGGGGAACAGAAATTAATGTGTACAGATAGTGTGTCTGAAAAGCGTATCGCTAGCTTCGCTTTCTTGGATGATGGCGATGGAATGAATGTCGAAAAACTTAGTAAATGCTTATCTATCGGTTACTCAGATAAAGATCACAATGGCATGGGACGCTTCGGTGTCGGATTGCCTCAAGCCTCTGTTTTTGTTTGTAACCGTGTTGAAGTATATTCTTGGCAAAACGGTATTGAAAATTGTATGCACACTCATCTTGATATAGATGAAATACGCGATTTAGATTTAAATGAACTGGATAGCCCTGAAGAAGCCACAATTCCTGAAGAATATCGTTGCTATATTAAATGGAAGCAAGATGATCGGCAATATAATTTTAGCGAACACGGAACGCTTGTAATATGGACAAAATGTACCCGCGTGGATCATAAAAAGTGGAACACATGTGTTTCTCATATGTCAGAAGATCTAGGCAGAAAGTATAGATATTTTTTACAAAATGGTTCTGTTCAAATTGCTATGTGTGAGCGTGTGTCTAAAAGTTTTGAAACTATTTTGCCAAATGACCCGTTGTATCTTATGACGCCATCACAAGAATGCCTTAAAAATTCAATAATCGAATCAAATTTCATATCAAAACCATACAATCCAGCCGATGGTTATACCGAATGCATGTTTGAACCATTTCAAAATGCGGACGGTGATTTTAGCGAAATTGACTATCCAATTACATATGAAAAAGATGGTAGTGCCATTACTAAAACAATTAAAATAAAATTTTCAGTTGTAAAAGAAAAATACTATTCTCAACCGGCTTTAGGATCAACTCAGAAACCCGGAACATATCCTTATGGAAAAACCACAAAAATTAAAAACAATGTCGGAATATCAATTGTTAGGCAAGGACGAGAAATTGATTTTTCTACTTTTGGTTTCTTTGGTATATATAATGTTCCTGAATTCCGTTGGTGGGGATGTGAGATTTCCTTTGATTCTGAATTAGATGAGGTTTTTGGTATATCCAATAACAAACAATATGTTGATTTGAAACCGATGTCCAAAGAGGAAATGAAAGAGTATGCCGCTGATGAAATTCAGCCTCTTTGGATGCAGCTTTTCGCTGTCATTGATCCTACACTTAAAGCAATGAACACCCGCAACGAATCTGTTCGTCAAGAAAAATTGTCTCAAAACAACGATGACATAGGAGCCGATGCAGGTTCTGATGTTGGCGATTTGGTAAATAATGCAGAACAGAATTCCGAAGATGAAGCGTATGTTCATGATACTTCTTTGACAGAGGATGAAAAGAAAAAAGAAGCTGAAGAGGAATTAAAAAAAGAAGGTTTTGATAAGCCCAACGATGAACAAATCAATCAGTTTATTTTATCAAACGTAAGGTTTAAGACTGAACATCGTGGTAGGATGGAGAATTTTATGTCATATGCTTACGTCGCCAATGTTTTGATTATTACACTAAATGCCGATCATGCATTTTATACTTTGTTTGTAAATAAGGTATTTACAAATGATGATGATCGAATTGCTTTTCAATTGTTACTTACTGCACTCATAAAATCCACTCAAGAATTAAGCGTAAGTTATACTGATGCAATGGACTTACTGTTCAGAAAAATCAATAATAAGATTTATGAATACATGATTGAGTACAGTAAAAAAATCAGTCAGGAATAATTAAAAGGAGCTCAGCCATGAGTTTACTAACAACATCTGAAGCAAAATATAAGATAGCAGAACAGGTCAAGGCCGCAACCGAACATTTGCATATCGTTTCAGCTTTTTGCAAAATTCCGGCAATTAAATTTATCGAAAGCAATATAGAAAATACTATTGCAGAAAAAAAACTTCTTGTTAGGTTTCTTTTGTCGGACATCTTAAATGGTGTCACTGATTTTTCGTTATACGAGTATTGTAAATCTCACGGATGGCAAATGTATGTCCGGTTTGATTTGCACGCCAAAACATATATATTTGATCGAAAAAGGTGTGTGCTCGGTAGCGCAAATTTGACCACAAGAGGAATGGGGCTAAACTTTCACGGAAATTATGAACTTTCGAGTTTTGCTGAAATCGATGCAATTGACCTTAAGAAAATAGATGCTTTGTTTGACAATGCAATACTGATGACTGATGAGTTGTATGAAAAAATGAAGCTTGATTACGAAACAGTTATAAAAAATGGTGCTAATATACCTGAAATACCTCAATGGGATAATTCGATTGAAGAAAAGTTCAAGCCCGTAATTGATACACTTTTCACTTATGATTTTCCTTCTGTTAATGCTCCTAATTTCAACGACATAAGTTGTTTTGAGTTTTTGGAATTAAATCATATCCCTACAAAGAGTGAGTTGAAAGAAGCTTTTAGGTGGAGCAAAGCTTTTTTATGGCTATATAATTTTATAAATGATTTCCCTGATAAAACAAGTTATTTCGGGGCTATTACCGCAGGATTACATAATGCATTAATTAATGATCCTAAACCCTATCGAAAAGAAGTTAAAGAACTTTTAGCTAATACTTTGAGTTGGATACAAGCTTTAGAAATGGATGAAATCTCTATTGATGTACCTATTCATTCTCAAAGAGTACGAATAAAACAATAATATGGTGATATTATGAAAAACACAACAAAAACAAAGTTATGGGCAGCAGGGTGGATTATACTAGGATTAGTGTTTCTTGTTCTTCCATTTATCTTAGATTACATCCTTGATTCTATTGGTCATCCCGAACTATCTAACAATATAATTATATTGCTTATCAATAATATTTTTCCAGCATTGGCTACTATTGCGTTCTTATCTGGAGCGTGGGAAATGCTTAGCAAAAGATCGTTCGCAAAAGAAGTACTAGAGTTATCGAAAGTATCGGATAATTATATTAATAGTGGGATTATTCATGTATACAAAGATTTCACTGAAATTGATTGGAAAGAATTATTTCGAGATTCAAAAAAAGTAACATGTTTCTTTACTTATGCATATAGTTGGAGAAGCAATAACCGTGCTGCTTTGGATATGCTAAAAAAGCAAAAAACCGATGTTACAATTGTTTTACCTGATTATAATAACAATGAAATTGTAGACGCCCTTAATAACGATTTTAAATACGCGAAGTATGCTGAACCGAATAGCGAAAATGCATCTAAAGATGTTAAAAATTTGATAAAGGAAGCTGAAGAATTCTTTATTGATTTTGGTGCTACTGTAAAGCTGTATGACGGAAATATTAAATCTACATATTATCTTGTGGATGATATGTGTGTTTTTGCTCCGTTTAAACATAGTAATAAAAAATCCAGTGTCCCTGCTATTCTTTGTAAAGAAAGCGGATCGCTATTTGAATTTTGCGAAAGAGATATGGCATCTATTATAGAAGTATCCCATTAATAGGAGAGTTATTATGAAAAATCATTCCAACGAAAGATTTGCCTTTATAGATACTGAAACAGGCGGTGTGCTGCCTGAAAAGCATTCGCTTTTATCGATAGGAATTGTTATTTGGGATTTGTCAGAAGGAATTATCGCTCAAAAGGAATTTTATATAAAAAGCAAACGATATATTGTTACTAAAGAAGCAAAAAAAATCAATAAATTTGATAGAGCTTGGCATGATAAAGTTGCAGAAGAACCAAGTATAGTTATAGAAAAATTGTTATCTTTTTTATTTGATTATTTTCCACGAGATACTTTCATTCCTCTAGCCGGACATAATGTTCAATTTGACATCAACTTTTTAAAGACATTTTTCAAAAAACAAAACCGGTCATATAATCAGTATTTTTCTCATAGAGTAATCGACACATACTCGGTTTACAAAACATTGATTTTATCTAATCTTATATCGGAAAACATTAATAGTTCTCACGATGCATTTTCATATTTTAATATACAAGTAGCTCAACGGCATAACGCATTAAGTGATTGTACAGCTACTGTCAAACTGTATGAAAGTATGATTAACCTAATAAAAAGTAAAAGTTGATATGTTTTTATTTAACAACAGGCACGAGAGGTTGGTTCCCGTGCCTGTTATTATTTTGTATATTTGATTATGAGTTCATCGACGCCGTCGATGTATTTACCTTGAGATATCAATTTATTGCGATATTCAAGCAAGCATTCAAAGATGAGGTGATGTTCTGCGTCGGTTAGGCGTAGATAGTATTTTCGTTTTCTCATACAAACACCACATCTGCATTCACAATTTCTGTTGCTCTGCTACGGATATTGTTCATTTGCCGTATCCATGCCATTTGGTCGGCAGCTTTGAGCTGTTCGGTCACTCCTTCTTTTTCGGCGTATTCTTTTACCAGCCGAGAAAAGAGAGCTTGTGCCTGTTCCTCAGTATCGGCAAGGTGGGAATGGAGCTTTCCGGAAGTGAGCAGATTATAATATAAGACTTTACGGTGATGATTTAGGTAGTTAAGTCGGCGCTGTCCCCATACGCCGATAGGGCGTTCTTCTTCGGCGGGTAAAGTAAGATTAGGCAAACGGTAATCACCTTGCATTGTGTATGTGCCGCCAGATTGTTCAAATATTGATTTCATATAGTAAAACCTCCTTTGCGCTTTAATTAATTGCAAAAAATCTTAAATTACAAAAAACACAACGAATATTCAGCTGTTCATGCCACTTTTTACGACGAACATTGAAAATGAGGCGTTTTTTCGGAATAGAATTACTCTTTTAGCAAATCTTGAAATGGTGTTTCGGTTGAGACAAAAGCTTCATAGGCGAAGTTTGCACCGAGGCGGAAGCCCATAATAAAGCTATCGAGATTGGATTCACCGTTGACGATGCTCCAAGCGTTCACATAGTCGAGAAACCATTTCTTCGGCTTGTCGGTCAGGGCGTTGGTCAGCAAATCCTCATTATTCATCAGGACTTCCATTTGCTTTTGCACCGCCTTATTTTCTTTTGTACTGCGTGCCTGCGGATCAATATTTCCGTAGTAAAATTCTTCTATAAACCGTGACATAAAAATGCACCTGCCTTTCGATTACAGTTTAGCAAAATCGAAAAACAGGTGCGAGTATGCGAATTTTCAAATCGCACATTGGTATTGTTTTAGTAACTTGGGTCAGTCGTCATCTTCATCGTTAAATAGAGAATTGCGGCATTCTTCGTCATCGTGACGATATTCGCTATCATCCCAATTGTAAACATATTCGCCTCGGTCAATACTGAAGCCATCCTTTTCGATGTATTCATATTCGCCGGACTCATAATTAAAACACCACTTGGCCATTTTTATTCATCCTCCATTCCGAGTACATAAAAAAGCATTCTAAAAGCAGAATCTTTCTTTGCCTCTTTTTTTGATGAGGATGTCCCATCAAAGTAACAATCTTCTTCCGCTATATGACATTCACAATTCCAAATGGGATTACCATTGTCATCATATGTTTCCTTGAACTCATAAGTAGGAATGGAAAAATAACCTCTTCGAGCCAATGTTTCAAGTTGGTTAATTGCATCATCACGGTTAGGATTTTCAATTTCGTCACGAATAGATGGGAGCATATCATTTCTCTCTAGATACTCATACGCTAATTTGCAAGCAGCCATCCTTGCCTCACGGATAGACACACCGAAGCCGCAAAACACCGGTAGAGAATCAAGCAGTTTAAGGTAGCAATGATATTTAAGCTTAGAATAGTTGTAATCTAACGGAAAGCTTTGATATATAGTGTTATCCTCTTTTAAATACCAAGTCGATGAGTAAGAAGCTTCTTTGTATTTGTACCAAGGGATGCACCCATTCTCGTTCATTTCCCATTCCTGAATAATTCGCACATAATTGGTGTCGGTATCATCAATTAGAAAGTCTTCGGGAACAAGCATTGCTTCAACCACTTTTTGCAAGTCCTTCAGATTCCATCCTGAATCGATTGCAACAGCTCCGATAATAGCTTCAAACAAATCTTCTTTTACAGAATCTTCTTGGTTGATATTATTCTGTATATCGCCCTTACCCATAATAAGATGTTCGGAAAAACCAAGTTCATCCATTCGGCGAGCCAATGCTTTTTTATTCACCATTCGACTTTTGATTTTAGATAAATTATCTTCGTCATAGTCACAGCCGAAGCTATTTACTACCGGCGCTTCGTAACCCGCTTGATTACGTTTGAATTCTTGTTCCCAAACAGAAGGCTTTGTTCCGTCAACCGGATCCCCATTTGCTAAATGCCCGTACTTCTGAATAAGCAGTTTAACAATCACAAAATCAAGTGCTTTGTCTCCAATGAACTCGAGCACCTCATTGTTTTCACCGCCGTTCTCTGCGGTATATGAGCGACGGGTGAAAGCTTGCTGCAACAAATCAAGGTTTTTAAAATCATACCCGATTTGCCCCTGCACCATTTTCCATACTAATTCTTTTTCCATAATAAAAAATCCTTTCGGTAATGTATTTTACCAAAAGGCATAATAATAGCCTGACAAAAACACTTTCCCCGTGAGAATGGGAAAGACAATGCCAGACATATATCATTAAATATAATTCTTTGTTTCCGTTTGTTTACTCGGGTTCACTTTCATAAACAGGAATAAACACTAAGATACAATGTTTCAAATTTAATGTATTACGCCTTAAAGCATATTCATTATACCTCAAACACGAAAACAATACAAGTATTTTATTAAAAATCATCTCCTTTGTAGCTATCAAACACAAAGGAGATGCAGAAATCTATTAAGTTTTATTTTTTATGTTTCATCTTCCTTTGAAAATCATTCAGCGTTTGGATATGCCACAGGCTTTTGCGGGTGATGGAACGGAATGTCAGGGAGCAGAAAAAGTCAATGAGAAAGATTTTCGGTATGTAAAAGAGCTGCCCTTTGCGGAATGATTTAAGTTCCCCACGGTTGCACCAATTATTGATTGTAGTTTTGGCGTAGCCGGTCAGGGCGACTATCTCCTGCACGGTCACGACATCCTTATATTTGCTGAGCAGTTTGGCGTAATAATCGTGCATTTGCTGGAGCACATCCTCGGGCAGTTCTTTGGAAAGCTTTGCCACATAATGACCGCCGTACCATCCCCTCGGTGCGGAATAAACCTCGGGGTAAACGGCTCGATCTTCAAGGTACGCACGGACATCTTCTTTTTTGATTTTATAGCACCGTGTTTTCTTGCCTGTCCACTCACAGGGCACCTTACCGCTTTTGAGCAAATGCAGAGCCGTAGACTTGCTGATATGGCAAAGTCGGTAAAACTGATCCTTGTTCATCACATCGGGAACGCTGTCCCAGTCAATCGGTAGATTCTTCATCTGATACACCTCAAAAATAGATTTCGCCGGTTTGAAGCCTTTTCTGCGGTGTATTGAATTTTGTATTGCCTTCTCTCGTGATATCTCTCCTGTCTCCCCTGATTTCTCTCCAAAATCGGCAAAAATGCCGATTTGAACCCACTGTGAAAAAATGCAGTCGTAACAAGGCTTTATGGGCGAAAAAGCCTTGTTTTATGCGGCTTTTTGCTCAGACGAGGCGACCTGAAACTGACACGAAACGACCGGAAGTTGACACGCTGACTAAAAAACTCGAAATCTTGCGGGGAGCTGTCCGTTTCGTCCACCAAAAACCTTGTAACCATGCGGGTTTTACCCGGTTCGAAAATTGAATAAGTTTGCTGTTCTTTCCGTCAGTTCTTTCCAAAGCCCTTTTTCATCGAAAAAAAGCGAGGAAAAACAGCGGTTGAGCATATAGGGAGCGGTATCGAAGTGGTCATAACGGGCCTGACTCGAAATTTTTTGGATTAGTGTCATTTTCGTCCACCAAAAATCTAGTGTTTATGCGGGGTCCCGCAGTTCGAAAAACCGAATATTTTGCTGTTCTTTCCGTCAGTTCTTTCCAAAGTCCTTTTTCACCGGAAAAAGGCAGGGAAAAACGACGGCTGAACATATAGGGAGCGGTATCGAAGTGGTCATAACGGGCCTGACTCGAAA
>ERZ1643249.2268-NODE-2268-length-18226-cov-6.678003_pt1 | contig 18226 bp, 15 predicted proteins | sample MGYA00579263_ERZ1643249 | MGnify/ENA primary metagenome ERZ1643249 (study PRJEB29033, sample SAMEA4952264) | chicken gut metagenome | biome: Broiler Chicken; feature: Gastrointestinal Tract; material: Caecum | place: Ireland | collected 2018 | study: Broiler... | reverse complement strand
AAAAAGAAATCCAATCACCGGACCGGAAAGCATATATCCAATCAGCATCTGCACACCGTTGGCCAGGCCCATCTGCAGGAAAGTAATAAACATGTTCGCCTTGAACACAATGCCGATGGCCGCCACAGGGGCGTTTCCATACGCTACAAGAATCTGGTTCAGCACAATGGTGGACAGGCTCATAAGAGCCGAAAAAATCGCCGTTGGCAGGCCGATGCTGCAGATTTTCACAAGAATCCCGTCCCCGCACCGGAAATATTTCGGGCTGAGGGACAGAAGTCTGGACTTCTTCAGAAAATACCACAGAAAATAGAGACAGGACAGTATGTTTCCAATGGTCGTGGCAATCGCCGCGCCCGTAGCTCCCATACCAAAGACGGAGATGAAAACCGGGTCCAGCACAATATTGGCTATGGTTCCGATCATACTTCCAATCATGGCTTCCCGGCTCGCTCCCTCCACGCGGATCACAAAGCTGCAGGCTGCCGACCAGATGATAAACGGAGCCCCGTAGGAAATATGGAACGTATATCCCCTGGCAAATTCATAGGTCTCAGAGTCGGCTCCAAACAGGGTCAGAACCGGCTGCATGAAGACCATAAGAACCAGCATAAACACAATTCCCACGATCAAAGACGCATACAGCACGAAGGCCGACACGTTTCTGGCCCGTTTTTTATTCTGCTCGCCCAGAGCCATGGAAGCCACCGCGCTTCCTCCCATTCCAAACATGTTTGCAAAGGCCATCATCAGAATAAATATGGGATTGGTGAGACTCACCGCCGCCACCTGAAGAGCGTCTCCCGTCTGTCCCACAAAGAAGGTATCGGCCATATTATAAACCACCGTCACCAGACTGCTGATGACGCTGGGTATGGCCATCTTTGCCACAGCCTTCGACACCTTCATCCTCCCCATCAGTTCATTGTCTTCCATCTGTTTCACTCCTCTATTCCAGATTTTTCAGCATCCGCTCTGCCAGCTCCAGGAACACTGCCTTTTCTTCCTCCGAGATTCCCTGCAGCATCCGTTTCTCCGTCTCTTCTATTTCTCCCTGAAGGGCCGCCCGGATTCCGTCCGCCTTCGGCGTAAACACCAGCTTCTTCAGCCTGCCGTCCCGTTCATCCGGCACTCTGGCAATCAGCCCCTCCGTCTCAAGGGCGCTCAGCGCTCCCGTCACCGTGGAAGAACGCAGGTCAAACTCCTTTTCAATATCCTTCGGATATACCGGACGTCTGGCCCCCTCCACCAGAATATAGTCCAGAATTCTCCCCTGGGCCTCGCTGATTCCCACAGTTTTCTGCACAGCCTGGGAACGTCTCCGAAGCCGGTGAGAGATTTTATTGATCATTTTTCCTGTTTCCATAAAACCACGCGCCTCCTCCATTTTTATTTCACTAGTTTCCTAGTAATTTTAGCGCCGGTTTGATCAATTGTCAAGAAGAATCCCGCCGGGGCAAAAAAGCCCACGTATATTTCCCCCTTTTCTCTCATACCTTATAACAATCGAAACATACAGGAGGGGCTTTCCTTGAGCTCAAAAACAAAAATCGTCGTCCTCCGCATGAAAGAATTAATCTATACGGGAATCTTCGTGGCCCTTGGCATTCTTCTTATCCTTCTTCTGGTCTACATGTTCTCCCCGAAGGATAAAAGCAGTGACACGGCCGCGGCTTCGGAAAAGTACATACCGGGCGTATACACCTCCTCCATCATGCTGAACGGAAGCGCTGTGGACGTGGCTGTGACCGTCAGCGCGGAGGAGATCGAATCCATCCAGCTGGTAAATGTCAGCGAAGCCCTGGAAACCATGTATCCCCTGATGGAGCCCGCCCTGGAGAGCCTTGCGGAACAGATCTGCTCTACCCAGTCCCTGGAAGGACTCACCTACGCATCAGAAAACCAGTACACCTCCCAGGTTCTCCTGGACGCCGTCAGCCGGGCGCTGGATAAGGCAGCCGTGACAGAAGATGACAGTGAGTCGTAAGGTGTATATAATACCTGCGCGCGGTGCGGAAACAAAAAAAATGGCCGACGGCGCCGGCGTACAGGGAAGCTCTGCACTCCCCTGTACGCCGGCGCCGTCTATAAACCGCGAACTATATGCGCAAAACCGGATTCTGCTTTTATGTTCTTCTCATTTCATTCTTATTTCCATTTCTTTCTTAATTCCAATTTCATTCTTATTCCACTCTTATTTCAGCCCTAAAACTCAAACACAGCCACTCCGTAAGGCGCCAGCGGGTAGGCGATGGAGTAGGGCTGGCCGTCGCACTCGCCCTTCACTGCCTTGTAAATCAAAGGCTTCTCCTGGCCGCTGCCGCCGTAAATGGCGGCGTCGCTGTCCAGCACCAGCTTGTACTGCTTTCTTCTCGGAACGCCTACCCGGTAATCGGGACGGGCCATGGGCGTGAAATTGCAGACAAAGAGCAGACTCCTTCTGCCGTTTTTCGCAAAACGCATAAAGGAAAAAATGCTGCGGTCCGCGTCATTGGGGTTAATCCACCGGAAGCCCTCCGGGTAGGTATCCTGCTCATAAAGGGACGGATGAGTCTTGTACAGATGAAGCAGCGCCTTCACATAATTCTGAATCTGCTGATGGCGCTCTTCGCCCAGAAGATACCAGTCCAGCTCTCTGGCCTCGCTCCACTCCTGGAGCTGGGCGAATTCCTGGCCCATAAAGAGCAGCTTTTTCCCGGGATGGCCCATCATAAAGGAATAGGCCGCCTTCAGGTTCGCGAACTTATCATCCGGATACCCCGGCATCTTATTGTACATGGAGCATTTCAGATGCACCACTTCGTCATGGGAAAGCACCAGAATATAATTTTCACTGTAAGCATAGGTCATGGCAAAGGTCATCAGGTTATGGGCTCCCTTGCGGAAATAGGGGTCCAGTTTCATGTATTCCAGGAAATCATTCATCCACCCCATATTCCATTTAAAGGAGAAGCCCAGGCCGTCATTCTCCGGCTTATCAGTAACCTTGGGCCAGGCTGTGGACTCCTCGGCAATCATCATGGCGCCCGGGTTGCGGCCCAGCAGAACAGAATTCAAATGCTTGAAGAACTCCACTGCTTCCAGGTTTTCATTTCCTCCGTATTTGTTCGGCACCCACTGTCCTGACTGCTTTCCGTAATCCAGATACAGCATGGAAGCGACCGCGTCCACACGCAGGCCGTCCACATGGAACTGTTCCACCCAGTAGAGAGCGTTGGCAATCAGGAAGTTCTTTACTTCGTTCATCTCGTAGTTAAAAATCTTCGTGCCCCAGTCCGGATGCTCGCCCTTCCGGGGATCTGGATATTCGTACAGCGGCTGGCCGTCGAAATCCGCAAGGCCGTGGGCGTCCCGCGGAAAATGAGCCGGCACCCAGTCCAGAATGACGCCAATCTTTTTCTTGTGCAGATAGTTCACAAGATACATGAAGTCCTGAGGACTTCCATAGCGGGATGTGGGAGCATAATAACCTGTCACCTGATACCCCCAGGACCCGTCAAAGGGATGCTCCGCGATTCCCATCAGTTCCACATGGGTATAACCCATCTCATGCACATAGTCTGCCAGGCTGCTGGCCAGCTCACGGTAATTGTAGAAGCCGTCCTCGTCCGGACCATGGGGATGTTTTTTCCAGGAGCCGGGATGAACCTCATAGATGCTCATGGGTTCTTCAGTCATCTTCTTTTCCCGCCGCTGCTCCATCCAAGTATGATCCGTCCATTTGAATCCGGTAATGTCTGCCACACGGGAAGCAGTGCCCGGCCGCATCTCCGCAGAGGATGCGAATGGGTCCGCCTTATAAAGCCGGCGGTGATCCGGAGTCTCAATCAGATATTTATAAAGAGCTCCAGCCTTCAGCCCGGGAACGAACAATTCCCAGATTCCCAGAGGCTCCAGCCGCTCCATCTCACAGCTTTCCTCATCCCATCCGTTAAAATCCCCAATCACATGTACTTTCAGGGCGTGAGGCGCCCATACCGCAAAGTATACGCCCTTCTTTCCCCGGTACTCGGTGGGATGCGCTCCCAGCTTCCGGAAAATGTCATAGTGGGTTCCCTGGCCAAACAGATACTGATCCAGATCTGTCACGAAATTATCCGGCCGTTTTTTTCCGCTTCCCTTTGTTCCTTTTTTTCTTTCTTCCATAATCTCACCCCTGTTTTACTGTAAATACCGCACTTCCGTAAGCGGGCATCTCCCATATGATTTTTCCATTCTCTATCTTCTGCGTCTTTTCTGTAAAGACTTCCGCAGCTTCTGCCCCCGGAACAGGGCAGGGAATCTCAAAACGCGCTTCCTTTTCGTCGTTATTCACAGCCACGACTACCGCTTCCTGACCCAGGATTCTGGCGAACGCATACTGGCGGTTGGTAAGCAGCAGTTCCCGGTACACCCCGTCTGTCAGCGCCGGCTCCTTCCGGCGTACTTCCGCCAGGGTCCGAAGCAGAGCAGGCAGTTCCCGCACCGGCGGGTTCTCTTCCAGTTCCGCCAGCTTCAGGCAGGGCCGTAAGTATTCATCGCCGCCCCACTCCTTCTTTCCTTCCACTCCGTATTCGCTTCCATAGTATACGGAAGGAATGCCCGGCAGCGTATAAAGCAGCGTATAGACAGAACGCAGGAAGTTCCTGTCCTGCAGCGTATTTACGATCCGGTTCACGTCATGGTTATCCACGAAGCTGTAAAGCCTGCAGCCTCTGTAGATGCCTCCGTTCGCGTCAAACTGACGGCGGATTGTATGGGCAATCTCAAAATAATTGTGATCGTTATGTCCGGAATAAAGTCCTTTCCACAGCTCATAGTTGGTGACAGAGTGAAGCATCTCCCCGTTGACCCAGCGGGAGTAGTCTCCATGAATCACCTCTCCCATCAGCCAGAAATCCTGCTTTTTCTCTTCCACGGCCCTCCGAAGCTCTTTCATAAAGTCAAAATGCAGGCAGTCGGCGCAGTCCAGGCGGATTCCGTCAATGTCAAATTCATCGATCCAGAAGCGCACCACATCAAGCAGATAATTTCTCACCTCCGGATTCCAGAGATTCAGGTTTGCCAGCTCATAGCAGTCGTGCCAGGCTCTGTACCAGAAACCATCATGAAAAGGACTGTTCCCCTGAAAATTCACATCCTGATACCAGGAGGCATACGGAGAATGTTCCCTGTTCTTCTGCAGATCCTGAAAAGCGAAAAACTCGCGGCCCGTATGGTTGAACACGCCGTCCACCACCACCCGGATTCCGCTCTCATGACATCTCTCCACAAAGCGCCGGAAATCCTCATTGTCTCCCAGACGGCTGTCCACCTTCCTGTAATCCTTCGTGTCATAGCCATGGCTTGTGGATTCAAACAGCGGGCCGATATATACTGCGGTAAATCCCGTATCTTTCATATGATCGATCCACGGGTCCAGCTCTCTCAGCCGGTGAACCTCCCTTTCGTCCTGATGGGTCTTCGGCGCTCCCAGAAGCCCCAGCGGGTAAATATGATAAAAAATGGCCTCTTCGTACCATTTCGACATGATGATTCCTCCTCCGATTTTCTTCTGACACAGCCTGATCCCAGTCCCCAGTCCCCATTTCCGCAGTCCTCTTCTCGGGGCTGCCGCTCAGGAATAGATGCCGTGCATGAACTGATGGACCAGCGCTTCAATCTCCTCACGGGATATCTCAATCACTTTTCCCTCGCGCCTGTCGCTCTTCATCATCAGATAGACAAGCACCAGACCGATAAATCCCAGAGAGAACTGCTTCTGCCGGCCGTTCATGTTCCCCAGGTCAGCTGCCGCCGCCTGGAAAATTCCCTCCACATCCTGCTGCAGGCGGTGCACCAGCGGCCGGACCGCCTGATATGACTCATTTTCCCTGGCAGAATAATACAGGGCCACGAACAAAAGAGAAAATTTCGGTTCTCTCCTCGCAAAGGCCGCCACAGCCGCCGCCGTCTCGCAGAGCGTATCCTTCAGTTCGCCATGATAGGCGCAGGCCCGCCGAAGCTCCTCCAGGAACGGCTCTCCCCTGGTCTCCAGAAGCTGCTCCAGAAGGCCGTATTTGCTTTTAAAATAATAGTAGAGCGTTGGCTTGGTAACGCCAGATTTTTCCGCTATTTCCTGAACTCCCACCGCGTCATAGCCTCTGGAATAAAAGAGCTCCAGCGCCGTCTCAAGAATCCGTTCTCTGTTGTCCACAGACATCCTTCTTTCTACTGTTTTGTGCTGTGTATGTTTGTTCTTTTATTGTATACCGAACGGTATATTCTGTCAAGACTGTCCCTGCAGATTCTTCCATCTGTCAGACATGGCGCCGCAGAAAATTTCCGGCTGTTTTCGCTTTTCTCGCCTGTCTTTTGTTTGACATTTAATAGTTCTGCCCCTATAATGTATCTATATTCCACAAAAGTGTACGAAAAACCACGAAAACGAAAGGATTTGTCCATGATATTATCTGTAACTCTGAACCCCTGCATTGACAAAACCATTTATCTTGAGCGGCTGCAGGTGGGAGCCTATAACCGGGTAGAGGCGTCCCGCAGCGATCTGGCCGGAAAAGGGCTGAACGTAAGCACCGTGCTGAACAATCTGGGAGAAGACACCATCTGTATGGGCCTCAATTTCCGGAACAACGGAAGCCTTCTGGAACGCACCCTGAACAGCCGGGGGCTGAAGCACCATTTTGTCTATGCGGACGGTTCCATCCGAACCAACATCAAACTGTTTGACCAGGCTGCCCATGTCATGACCGAAATCAATGAGGCCGGCCCTCTTGTATCCTCCTCTGCCATTGACAAGCTGATCGACGAGATCGACGCCCGGCTGGAGGATACCCACATCCTTGTCTTAAGCGGCAGCGTTCCGCCGGGAGTTCCCGCTGATATCTATCAGCGGCTTATCCGCATGGCGCACCGGAAAGATGTGAAGACAGTGCTGGACACTGCCGGAGAGCCCTTCCTTCTGGGGCTTCAGGAAAAACCGTTCCTGCTCAAGCCCAACAGCATGGAGTTCGAGCAGGCTTTCAAGACTGAGCTGAAAGCCGGCCGGGGGCCGCTGGAGGTAGCCCGCAGCGTCGTAGACAGCGGAATTCCCTATCTCTGCATCTCCATGGGCGCAGATGGCGCCATCCTGCTGGACAGAGAACATACATACCGGGCCAGGCCCCTTTGCGTGGAAGCCAAGGGCCTGACCGGAGCCGGCGACTCGATGGTGGCGGGCATGTGCTTTGCGCTCCGGAAGCATCTCGGTTCCGAAGATATGCTGCGCTATGCCATGGCGGCGGCAGCCGGTTCCCTGCGGCAGGAAGGGACCCTGCTTGCCCGGGAAAGCGATATAAATGAGCTTCTTCCCCAGGTGGAGATCGAGACAATTGCGTAAAGGGCGTCCCTCACCCGGATGTCTGAAAAATCTGACGGAACATATCTGTAAAAATACGCAGAAAGGAGACAGCCGGCCGGCCCGGAACTGTCTCCTGATTTTTTATCCGTTTTATATTTTCCCGGAATTCTCCCTTTTAAATCGCAGCTTTTTCCGCAAGTCTTTCTGCAGATTCTTCCGTAGATTCTTCCACCGGTTTTTCTGCCGGTTTCTCCATCAGAGCTTTCCGCTTTGCGATCACCCGCGGGAAAAAGTACAGGAACAGGCATGTTGTCATCACAGCTGCCGCCACATCCGCCGCAGGTTCAGAGAAAAAGGCCGCCTCGGCCGTGAAAAGAGCCGGCAGAAGCAGAAGGCTTCCCAGATAAATCACTTTCCGGAAGGCCGAGCAAAAGAGCGCCAGCCTGACCTGTCCCAGGGCCGTCGTCTCATCCACCAGGGGATACTGCACCGCAAGCGGAATGATCATGGCCGTAAAAATCTTGATATAATGGACTGAACGCGCCGCGATTTCCCCTTCTTTCGTGAACAGAGACACATACAGCGGAGAGACCGTATAAGTTATCACCATCATAAAGGCGCAGAAGCCGAGGCAGAGGCCCACGATGCAGCGCAGGGCTTTTCTGATACGGACCGCGTCCCCCCGTCCGTAATTGAAGCTGATAACCGGCTGGCTTCCCAGCGTAATCCCGCCCATGGGCATTGTAATAAGCAGAAGATAGCTCTGTACAATCGTCGCGCAGGTCACCAGGATGTCGCCTTCTCCAGGCCCCCCATAGCGCTGAAGCACCGTGTTCAGCACAATCAGAAGAATACTGTCGCTGGCGATAATCAGAAACGGCGACAGGCCAAAGGCGGCGATTCTCCGGACCGTCTTCCACCGAAAGCCTCCCCAGCCCAGACGCACCGGCATCTTCCGGCTTCTGAGCGCCAGAAGGACGAAAACGCAGGACGCGATCTGAGAAATCACTGTGGCAATGGCCGCTCCCGCCACGCCCATGTGAAAAATAAAAATAAACACCGGGTCCAGCACAATGTTCATGACCGCTCCCAGAACCACTGTCGCCATGCCAAGACCGGAAAAGCCCTGCGCAATCAGAAAGCTGTTCATGCCGCCGGCCATCAGGGCAAAAAAGGTACCCGCCGTATAAATGGTCATATAAATATCCGCATACGCAAAGGTGGCCTGGCTCGCGCCAAACCACATCAGCAGATATTCTTTGGAAAACAGAAACACCACAGTTAAAACTATGGACAGCGCCAGAAGCATCAGAAAGCCGTTATTCAGGATTCTTCCAGCCTCTTTTTTATTTCCCTCTCCCATTCTCATAGCCATCAGCGGAGAACCGCCCATGCCAACCAGAGAACCAAAGGAGGAAAGAAGCGTCACAATAGGCGCGCAGACTCCCACTCCTGCCAGAGCCAGACTTCCCACTCCCGCTCCGATATACATACGGTCTACAATCGAATACAGCACATTCACCAGCTGCGCCAGCATAGTGGGAACCGCCAGGCGCAGTACCAGTGGAAACACTTCGTCGTGTCCCAGATCATTTGTACGTTTCATAACTCTTCCGGCCGGTCTGACGGCCGGCCTTAAGCCCCTCTATTTTTCAAAGTCTTTTTCCAGAAGAATCAGATGTCCGAATTCGTCCATACGGCTCTTCTTTGTCCTGCCAAACAGGCCCCTCTTTCCCCGCTTGTCGATGGCCTCGTCCACCATTTCCTTCACCTCAGCCACATTTACCAGGTGGTCGCTGGTCTGGCTGTTCCCGATCCGGTTGTACAGAGCCAGAACCGCCATCTCATCCAGCACGCAGTCTCTTTCCTGCGCGTAAGATTCCCCGAAAGCCACCAGCTCTTTATTGGTAAATACGGGGATCTCGATCGTGCGGGTAAACTTGGCGCCCAGACTCTCGCAGCGGGTAAAGAGCCTGCGGATCTCTTCCTTTTCATCCTCCAGAATAACCAGCAGCCCGCCTGTCCTGCGCGTCATGGCGTGAGACAGCTGCACTGCCGTCTGGGTCTTCAGATTGCCCGCTCTCTCAATCAGAAGCGCTCCGCCGCCCAGCTTCGCAATGATATCCGACACGCTCTTGCCGTTCAGGCTCTCCGCCGCGATCTTGGCCATCTTCGCGCCTTTGACACGGCGCTGCTTCTGCAGAGCTTTCACAATGTCCGCCGCCAGAGTGGATTTTCCATTTCCACGCTCTCCGGTAATGACAATATTTCCCACCAGGGAATCCTCCCGGCGTCCCTTCCGCATCCGGTCTTCCTCCAGAAGCTCCGCCAGCTGGCGGTTCATGCCGCGCACAGAGGTAAAATAGGCAAAAAGCTTCTTCTGCTCCTCGGACAGCTGGCCCGGGGGCAGTGTGGAAATAGTCTCTTCCAGAGATTTTTCCAGTTTTTCGATCATCGGAGAAGCCGCTTCTTCCTTCGGTTCCTTCTTCCCGTTCTCTCTCTTTTCCTCTTTTTCTGTGTTTTCCTTCTCTTCTCTCTTCTCCGTCCTGTTCTCCGCCGTTTTTCCGGCTCCGAACGCCTCCGGCTGACAGGACTTCCGCTCCGGAGGGTTCTCTTCCAGGGACGGAGCCTCCAGAATATCCAGAATCTCCACAGCGCCCCGGGAAGCCGCCTTCTCTGTCTCCGGCTCCTCTGCCGCCGTCTCTACAGGAGCCTCCAGAATGTCCAGGATCTCCGCCGGTTCCTTTGAAGCCGCTCCTGCAGAAGCTTCCGCCCTCTCTTCCGGCACCTGGCTGTCTGTTCCCGCTGTCCTGCTCTTTTCCGTCTCACCCGGTTTTACAGGCTCCAGTTCCACATGGACCTTCACCGGAATCATGCCTTCGATCTCATCAATCAGGCGCTGAATCTCTTCCGGCACCGTGGTCTTCACTTCGGTATTCAGATCCGGCAGCTGGCCGGTAGCCCGCAGACGCTCCCGCTCTCTGCGGCGCTCTTCATCTCTCTGGGCCGCCTCGGCAATCGCGGCCTCCGTCTCCCGTTTCTTGACCTCCCAGTCGCTCAGAATGTCTTCTATGCTGAGCTGGCCGGTAATCTGCCGGTCCAGCACGTTTTCTTCCATGTCAAAAGTCAGCTGCCCGCTCTCGTTCTGCCCGATGAATCTGGGAAGCTGCGACGTATTCCGGGGAGCGCCCTGGGGAAAGACAGACTGCCGCCCGGTATCCGCGCTTTCTGAGACAGCCTTCTGCTCCTGCTCCTTTTCCTGCTCCTGCTTTTCTTCCTCTGAAGACTCTTTTTCTGAAGGGCCTTTCTCTGCCAGTTCTTCCCCGGCAGCGCCTTCGCTCGACGTCCCGCTTTCCGCCGTCTTCTCTTCCTTTGCCTTCTCTCCCGGCGCTTCCGTCTCCCTCTCCGTCTCCGAAGCAGCCTTCTCATCCTTTTCCCTGCGGATCAAATCCTGAAGCCCCTCCGCCAGAGCCGCCTGGAGATTGGTCGTGTTAAACTGGTCCATATTCACAGGGCGGACACGGATTTCTTCCGCGTCTGTCCCTTTGGCCATCTGACGGTACTTTTCCTCCTGAGAAGCAGTCAGCGGCTGAATCCGCATCTTCAGCTCCATGGCTTTCATGACATATTCGCCCTCGCTGAACCACAAAATCAGATCGTCACACTCTTCCACGCATTTGGAAAACATGCCCGCCTTGTAATACAGGCTGGCCAGCTCATAAGCCCATTCCTCCTGATATTCCCGGCTCTTGTATTCCTCAAGGATCGCTATCTGATCTTCTATGGAAGAACCGCGCCCTCTGTAAATCTTATATTTCAGCACATACCGTCCCAGATCATGAGGCGCTATCTTGACAAACTCCTTATACAGCTCCACCGCCTCATCAAAATCCTTCAGCTGCACCGCTATCTCCGTCATTTTATAGACGATCATGCGTCCGATAGGCGCGCAGTCATAAGCGATATTCAGGATCTCATAGCAGTCCTCATAACGCTCTGTCTTCTCATATGCTTCCGCCACCTCCAGGAGAAGCCCCACGTTCCGCACCTTACGCCAGTCGATGGAATCCGCGATCTTTGCCGCAGTCTGATAATCTCCTTTTTTCAGCAGCTTTCCCATCTGCTCTGTCTTTATCTGAAATTCATACTTATCCAATGATTTCCACCTCAGCCATCCAGTCAAACCACCATATTTTGTTGCATTTCCGTTCCCTTTGTCAAAATATGCTACAATTAAAGTTAGTGTATCACAGGGTACTTTCCTTGTCAAAAAAATTCTTATCCAGGCCGGAAAACCGCCTCCGGGAACCGAAAGAGGGCGCTGTCCGGTCACGCCTAACGCGCACCGGGCACCGCCCCCTGTTTGTTTTTCTGTATTCACACGGTATTTCTGTATCCGCGCTTTTTACCGGTTCAGAATCCTGGTGGCCGCCACCGCAAGAGAACCGTCCCCGATATGGCAGGATACGCTTAAGGACAGGGAATCCACAAAGCCCACCTGGTATCCCGGGAAAGCCTCTTCCACTTCCTTTTTGAAATCCAGAGCCTCTTCCAGGTTATTGGTATGAGCGATGTCCAGATAGACCTCATGGGCATCCACGCCTCCAAAACGGTTTTCAATATCATTTCTGATGGCGTCAATCATAGTCTGGCGGGCCTGGCGCATGGTTCTGGCCTTGGAGAAGGAATCAAGCCGTTCTCCCTGAATCGTCAGCACCGGCTTCAGCCTGAGCATAGTTCCGATGGCAGCCACAGCAGGAGTGATGCGTCCTCCCTTTTTCAGGTATTTCAGCGTCGCCACCGTGATATAGATGCTAGACTCCATCCTGGTCTTTTCCAGAATCTCGCGAATCTCCCGGGCGCTCTTTCCTGCTTCCGCCAGGCGGATAGCGTCCTCCACAGACCTCCTCTGGGTGATGGAAATGCGGTGGTTATTCACTACCTGCACTCTGCCGTCAAAATCGTCCGCCAGAGCAATGGCTGTCTGGCAGGAACCGGACAGACCGCTGGACATGGGAATATGCACGACCTCATCATACTCCTTCAAAAGATTCTTCCACAGGGTCAGCACAGATTCCGGCGACGGCTGGGATGTGGCGATATCCGCATCCTTTTTCAGATATTCATAAAACTCTTCCTGAGTCAGATTAATTCCTTCAAAATACTCTTTTCCATCGATCGTAAAAGGCATCGGCAGTACCGAAATCCCCATCTGTTCAGCCAGCTCCTGGGGAATTCCGCTGTTGCTGTCTGTTACAATCGCTATTTTACTCACAAAAACCTCTCCTTCCGTACACATGCTGCCCAGAAAAGCCCTCGGCAGCTCAAAAAAACTTTCGCGCCGCTGAGGGTAAGTATAACAGCTTGGCAGAGAAAAGGCAAGCATTCTATTTCTTCATCTTCGGCTGGAATACAAGACTGGCCAGATATCCGAATACCAGCGCCGCGCAGATTCCTGCCGCGCTGGCCGTAAAGCCGCCCTTGAAGATCCCCAGAAAACCGTCTGTCTCCACAGCTTCCCTGACGCCCTTCCATAATGTATTTCCAAATCCCAGCAGCGGAACCGACGCTCCCGCTCCCGCGAATTCCTGAAAAGGCCCGTACAGTCCCACCGCCCCCAGCACAGCACCGCTGCAGACCAGAAGCACCATGATGCGGCCCGGCATCATTTTCGTCTTTTCCATCAAAATCTGCACCAGCGCGCAGATAAGCCCTCCCGCCAGAAACGCTTTCAGATAATCCATTTTCATCTACCTCCTAACTGCCGTCTCCCGGCCGGCACTGCCTGTCAGCAGTGTTCTATCACTACCGCGTGGGCGATGCCCGGCACACTCTGCCCTTCGTTATAGCTCACGGTGGAAAGCAGCGCGCCTGTGGGTACGAACAGAACCCGTCTCCACTGGCCGCTTTCTATCTTCGGCAGGATATATGCCGCCAGCGTCACAGCAGAACAGGCGCAGCCGCTTCCTCCCGCGTGGGTGTCCTGGGTTTCGGAATCAAAGATCATCATGCCGCAGTCCAGATGACGTTCCTCCAGGTCAAAGCCCCGTTTTCCTGCCAGCTCCAGCAGAATAGTATGACCCACACTCCCCAGATCTCCCGTAATAATATAATCATAGTCGGAAGGCTTCCGTCCGAAATCCTCCAGGTGGCTGCAGATGGTATCGCAGGCCGCCGGCGCCATACAGGCTCCCATATTCATGGAATCCTTCAGTCCGTAGTCCACCACACGCCCCGGGGTAGCTCCGGAAATTCTTGCCCTTCCGCCGGAACGGGCCACTACAAAGGCTCCGCTTCCCGTGACCGTCCAGGTGGCGGACAGCGGCCGCTGTCCGCCGTATTCCAGCGGATACCGGAACTGCTTCTCCGCGCTCCCGAAATGACTGGAGGTCAGGGCCAGCACCGCGTCCGAGTACCCTCCCTGCACAGTCATAGCCGCCAGCATCAGCGCCTCTCCGATGGTGGAACAGGCCCCGTACAGTCCGAACAGAGGCAGTTTTAAATCCATTACCCCAAAGGATGTGGCGATAAGCTGCCCCAGCAGATCGCCGGAAAACAGATAGCGGACCGGCGGCACGCCCGGCCCCGCCTTCTCCATGGCCAGACCTGCTGCCTTTTTCTGCAGGGCGCTCTCCGCCTCCTCCCAGGAAGCCTGTCCCACCATGGGGTCCTCTTCTATCTGATCAAACAGCTTCCCCAGGGGCCCTTCGCCTTCCTTTTTCCCGACGATGGATGCGGCGCTTACAATGTGAGGCGCCTCCCGAAACTGAATGCTCTGCTTTCCTACGATTGTCTCCACTGCCACTTTTCTTTTCCGTCCTTTCCGCCGGTATTCTTTTGTTATTTTAACCGGACAGAATTATTTTATGCCTGGAGGACGGGAAATATGACCTTTGACTCCTTTTTCCCCATAACATAAAAAGAAGCGGCCGCGCAGGCCGCTCCTCTTCTCTGTTCAGCTCCTCTGTACATGGGGAAACACGCCCCTGCACACGGATGCCGGTATCTCTCTATTATTGTATGTGCCTTTTTCAGTCATCCACCACCGGAACAGACTCCTCATCCCAGGCATCCAGATCATTGATGTATTTCTTCGTCTCCTTCGAAATCACGTTGGAAAGGAGCAGAACGGCAATCAGGTTCGGGATCGCCATCAGCGCGTTCAGAATATCTGCGATATCCCATACCATATCCAGCGCCACCACAGGAGCTATCGCTGCCACGATCACATAAAGGGTTCTGTAAGGAATCAGTCCCTTCCTGCCCGCAAAATATTCTACCGCGCGCTCGCCATAGTAAGCCCATCCAAGGACAGTGGAAAAGGCAAAACAGATGATTCCCAGCGTCAGCACAACCGGTCCAAAATAGGGAATCTGGCCGAAAGCAAGTGTGGTCAGAATGCCGCCGTCTGTGATCTCTCCCATGTTGATGGCCGGATTTTTCATAATCGTCGTCACCAGCACAAGCCCTGTCATCAGGCAGACTACTACCGTATCCCAGAAGGTTCCGGTAGAAGATACCAGCGCCTGGCGCACGGGATTCCTGGTCTGAGCAGCCGCGGCCGCGATAGGTGCGGAACCCATACCGGACTCATTGGAGAACAGTCCTCTGGCGGTTCCATAACGCATGGCGGTCATGATTCCGGTTCCCACCAGGCCGCCTGCCGCCGCGCCCGGCTGGAACGCAAGCCTGATAATGGTCTTAATGGCCGGAATAATAAAGTCATAATTGATTCCCAGAATGATAAGACATCCCACCACATAAAAAACAGCCATAAAAGGAACCAGCTTTTCACAGACATTTGCGATGGACTTGATGCCGCCGAAGATAACCACGCCTGTCAGAGCGGCCACAGCAAGACCCACAATCCATCCCTGGATTCCCACATTTTCCTCCACAATATTGGCGATGGCGTTTACCTGGGTGGCACAGCCGATTCCAAAAGAAGCCACGCCTGCGAAAACTGCAAAGAGCATACCCAGCACCGCGCCGAGCTTCTTCCATTTCAGACCTCTGGAAAGGGCATACATGGCTCCGCCCTGCATACGTCCGTCCTTTTTCTTCACCCGGTATTTTACCGCAATCAGAGACTCCGCGTACTTGGTCGCAATGCCAAAAACGCCGGAGAGCCAGCACCAGAGCACCGCGCCCGGTCCGCCCAGGGCAACTGCCGTACCCACGCCCACAATATTTCCCGTACCGATGGTAGCCGCCAGCGCCGTGGTCAGCGCGCCGAAATTGGATACCTCTCCTTCCGCGTCCGGATCTCTGGTCACAGAAAGCTTGATTCCTTTTGTAATGGATTTCCACTGGATAAAGCCTGTCTTAAAGGTCATAAAAACATGGGTGCCCAGAAGCAGAATAATCAGCCACCAGCCCCAGACCGCGTCATCAATGGCAGTGATGACATTTCCTATCGTTTCCATCATAAGCTGTCCCTCTCTCTCTTCCGGCGCCTTAAAGCAGACCGGAAATATTCTCTTAAGTTCGGGCAGGGCAGGCTTTTCTTTTCCTGTCCGCCGCAGCGCTGCGGCCGGCTCACAGCAGCGGCCGCTGTCCATCCTCTTGTAAATGTCTGTCCGTTTCCCGGGACACCCTCCCGCCCCGGCGGGCTCGCCCTGCGCAGGCGGCAGACTCTTTCACCGGATGGATCACGCAAAAAGAGCATCGGCAAACTGTCGATACTCTTCTCCACGTCACCATGGTATAAGTTTAATGCAGTATATGGGAAAATGCAAATATTTTTTTCTTTTACATCATCCCAGTTATACCACTCCCGTCAGCTTCAGCACCCAGTAAATCAGTCCCAGAAGCCAGCTTGTAAAAATCCCGTACAGGATCACCGGACCCGCAATCGTAAAAATCTTGCATCCGATTCCAAATACCTGGCCTTCCTTCTGATACTCAATGGCCGGAGCCGCCACGCTGTTGGCAAAGCCGGTAATCGGAACCAGCGCTCCCGCGCCTCCCCATTTCGCGATGCCCGGGAAAATATTAAGCCCTGTGAGCACCACGCTCAGCAGCACCAGAAGCAGGGAGCACCAGGCTCCTGCCGTATCCTTATCCAGACCAAGGCTGCCCGCATAATTCAAAATTCCCTGACCGATGCAGCAGATCGCGCCGCCGGTCACAAAAGCCTTTATCATCTGCATCCCCAGACTGTGGGCAGGCGTCACCTGTTTTACATATTCGCCATACTGCTGTTTTTCCTGGTCACTCAGCTGGACATCCGCCTCTCCCTGAAAGCCCGCCTGATTCTGTCCGCTTGGCGCGGCTCCAGACTGGCCGCGCTCCTGAAATTCTTTCATCGTTCCGCCACTCATCCTTTCTTCCGCTTCTCTTTCCCTGGCGTCCAGCTCCCATGCGCCTGTGTGCACAATACGCTCTGGTACGCCGGCCCTAAAAACCAAAATAATAAAAAATAAGAGCCCCTGCCGTCCGTCCCAGAGCCATGCTCACAATCAGCAGTTCCAGCCCTCTGCGGAAATCCAGCCGCCTCGCAAAAATCGGAATAATATTGATAATCTCTGTCAGTGCCATGGCCCAGGCCCCTACAAAGACGCCGGCAAAGATTCCGAAGATGCCGGCTCCCGCCTCTCCGAAGGGCAGCGGAAACTGATAAATGCTGATCAGATTTCCAAGAATTCCGCCTGCCGCTACCGCGTCCTCGTACCAGAGAATATGACGGGCCGTATGAGTCTGGTCCGCGAACTCTGCCACCAGTCCCAGGGCAATGATCAGGGCAAAGAGGCCGCCCGCCACCGCCAGACCGCCGCACAGGCCCACGACTGCCATCAGGATTTCCTTCCACCACATGTTCCAAAACCTCTCCTGCTTTTTCTCTGATTCTTTTTCTCTGATTTTTTTCTCTGATTCTTCTCCCCGGATTCCTTTCTCCTAATTCTCTTTCTGATCTTCCTTCCGGCGCGTGCCGTTCCGGTCTGCCGTCTTGATCAGAGTCGTATTGACATCGTCTTCATAGAGACGCATTTCCACCTCGATAGGCGTAGGTTCCTTGCTCAGCCGGCGGCCGCCGATGTGATTGAAGAAAGCGATAATTCCCACTGACAGGCCCACCGAATAGGTCAGTTCCAGAACCGTAAACCCATTCGGCGCCTGACCGGTCAAAAGCGTATAGAACTGATCAAACAGTTTCACGGTAGACACATCGTTATTAAAGGCCATAATAGAAAATGCTGACCCGAAAAAGCAGATCAGGCACACCAGCGCCGTCTTTGCAAAGGTAAAAAACGTATTTTCTTCCGGTTTTGTGGAATACTCCACCACAAAATCCTCTTCACCCAGATTTTGAATTTCCAGAGAGGGATAGACCGCCTGAATCTTCTCCACCACATCCAGAATAGAAAGCACGGTACGGGCCGCGCAGGTATGCTTTCCCCGCCGGGCATGGTCAAAAGTATACAGCTTTTCTGTCTTCAGTCTGTTCACAATTTTAGAGTCTGCGCACTGCATCTGAACAGCTTCCCCCAGCGTAAGCGTCCTGTTATAGGTACGGATATTCTTTTCCAGTTTTACATACAGGATTTCATTCATAAGAAAACCCTTCCGCCAGCTGTTGGACTGTCAATTTCCTGTCTGCCTGTTCCCCGCCTGTCAGCTCATGATAGACCAGTGTGCCGTCCGTAATAGTCTTCTCTTCCTCTTTCCCGGATAAATACCAGATCATTCCAAGCACAGCCACAGCCAGGGCAATAGAAATCAGCCATACACGATATTTTGTATGATTCATTCCGCTTTCCTCCTTATCTTTAGGGGTAGTATTTCCATGCACTCGAAAGAATATGCAGTCTTTCACACCCCTTTACGGCGATACCGACCGGAGAACACTGGAAATCCGTGCAAATGTAGAGCGTTATCCCTATCTGCATCTCACGCCCAATTACAAATACG
>ERZ1643249.2267-NODE-2267-length-18228-cov-5.291586_pt1 | contig 18228 bp, 6 predicted proteins | sample MGYA00579263_ERZ1643249 | MGnify/ENA primary metagenome ERZ1643249 (study PRJEB29033, sample SAMEA4952264) | chicken gut metagenome | biome: Broiler Chicken; feature: Gastrointestinal Tract; material: Caecum | place: Ireland | collected 2018 | study: Broiler... | reverse complement strand
GCTTCCGGGAACGATGAAGCAGTTCGGAGACGACGCGTTCAGGAACTGCGCCAACCTGCAAACGATTGCGATTAATTCCAACGTTACGTCGTACGGCAAATACGTCTTTGCCGAATGTCCTCTCCTTGCGGAGGTGACGATAGGCGGGGGCGCAACCAAGCTCGGGGATTACATGTTCTACGGGTGCGCGGCGCTGAAAACCGCAACCTTGCCCGGAACGGTCACCTATCTCGGAAGATATACCTTCCAGGGCTCCGGGCTTACGGAGATCGACCTTTCCGCTCTGACGCAACTTACCTGCTTCGGAACTTCCGCCACATCCTGCTCCACGAGCGCGGTTTCCTACGTGTTTGCGGACTGCAAGGACCTGACCCGGGTGGTGCTGCCCGATAGCCTGACCAAGATCGGCGGCTATGCCTTCTACGGGTGCGAAAGCCTTACGGACATCAATCTCGGCAACGTCGTGCAGTTCAACGATTTCGCGCTGGCGGGGACGTCGATCGGCTCCGTGACGCTCTCCTCCGCTCTCACGCATGTCGGCGCGGGCGTGTTTGCGGGCTGCGCGAACGTCGAAGAGATCGCGGTGCGCGCCGGCAGTTCGGGATACAGATCGGTGAGCGGCGTATTGTACAACGCGGACAACGAGATCGTCGCATATCCTTCCGGCAAGGTGCCGGAAGGCGGCGTGCTTACGATCACGGCGGATATGGGCGTGGGCGAAGGCGCCTTCGCGGGATGTACGGGTATTTCCGAAGTCATCATCGAAGAGGGGATCACCGTCATCGGCGATTACGCCTTCTACGACAGCGCCGTGAAGAAGGTCACCCTGCCTTCCACGGTCACGGAGATCGGACAGTACGCCTTCGCGTACAGCGACGTTGCGGAAATCGCGCTGCCTTCCACGCTTACGGAGATCGGGCAGTACGCCTTCGCGTACAGCGCGCTGAAGAGCGTGACCGTTCCCGAAAGCGTGTCGACCATGGGAGAGTATGCTTTTGCATACAGCATGCTGGAAAGCGCGACGCTGCAAGGGAGTTATTTCGTCACCCATATGTTCGACGGCTGCGGACAGCTTTCTCAGGTCACCATCGCAGAGGGCGCGACGTCCATTGCGGCTTATATGTTCCAGGACTGTTACAGTCTTACGGAAATCTCGATTCCCGAAAGCGTGACGAACATCTCCACATATTCTTTTGCCGGCTCCGGGCTGAAGAATTTCGTGGTCGAAGAGCGGTTCGAATGGGTCGGAGACTATGCCTTTGCGAACAGCGCGCTCGAGTCTGTCACAATCAAGCAAGATATGTACACTTCCGGCATGTACGGAAAGCAGGAATCGAAATACGTGTTCAGCGGCTGTGCAAATCTGTCTGAAGTCACGGTCGCGGAGGGCGTCACGGTGATCGTCGCTTCCGCGTTCGAAAACTGCACGGCATTGAAGAGCGTCTACGCTCTCGGCGCGGACGGCGTCGTTCGCGGCGAAGAGGGAAAGACGACTTTCCCCGAAAGCCTTACGGCAATCAAGGGGAATGCGTTCAAAGGTACCGGTTTTACAATTTTCACCCTGCCCGCAAACGTCAATTCGTTGGAAAGCGGCGCCTTTGCGAACTGTACGGCGTTGAAGAGCGTGGTATTGCCCGAGACGATAGACGACATTTCGGGTACGTTGTTTGAGGGATGCACGGCGCTCGAGTCCGTCACCCTTCCCGCCGGCGTCACGCAGATCTACAACGGGGCGTTCAACGGCTGTACCGCGATCAGGGAGTTCGTCATTCCCGCTTCGATCGCCAACGTCGTTTCGCCCTTTGCGGGGTGGACGGCGGAGCAGACTATCTACATCGCGGTTTCGGAGGCGGAGACCCTTCAGTGGTGGAATGCGAACTGGCGGGACGACTGCAACGCGAAGATCGTATTCGAGTCCACGGGACCGTCTGCGGCGGAGGCCTGACTCCCTTCCGGCGGCGCGCTGCGGATCGGATAACCGAATGCAACATGCGGAAGAGGACCCGGTTTTTTCCGGGTCCTCTGTTATCCGGAAGGGAAAAATCCGGTATAAAATCGTCTTTTTCGATTGTCTTCCGCAGGAAATCGAAAATGTAAATAAAATAGGTCAAAAAAATCGCCAAAAACGTTTGACAATTTTAAGATGAAAGGGTATAATAATCTATAATAATATTTTCACTGGGAGAAAGGGGGAAACGTTAAATAAAATTTATACATATATAAGTTACGCTTATATGGTTGTATAATTTTCAGGAAAGCAGAGCCGAAGAGGCATTCTGCGAAGATCCCGTGATTTCCGCATGAGGCAAAGTCACGGGATTTTAGAGGTTATAAAAGGAGAAAGCTCCGGCGCCCGTCGGGCGTCCGGAAAAAAATAAGAAGGAGAAAAGAAAGATGGCAGAAAAGAACAGCGGTTTGTTTAAGAAATACCGTTCCCGCGTCGTCAAAGAGGGCATCCTCAAAGCGGTGGTCTGCGGACTGATCGTCGGGTTTGCCGTCCTTATCGTCACCGCGCTGGCGTTCTGGTTTGCGGGCGTTCCCTGGGGGCTTTGGCTGAGCATTGCGCTCTTCGCCGCCGCGACGGGCGCGTCCGTGCCGGCATTTTATTTTCTGAAATTCAAGCCCACCGCCAAGGCGATCGCCAAGCGCATCGACCAGCTCGGTCTGGAAGAGCGCATCATCACCATGATGGAGCTGGAAAAGGACGAGTCCTTTATCGCGATGAAACAGCGCGAAGACGCGCTCGCCGCCATGAAAAAGGCGGATCATATGCTCATCAAGGTCGTCGTCACGACGGCGCTCGTCGTGGCGGTGTCTGTGACGGGCGCGTTCGGCGTGGGCGCCGGGACGGTTTCCGCGCTCTACACCGCCGGGGTCATTCCCAGCGGCATGGATCTGCTGCATCGGGTCACGGCGAAAGATCCGGGCACCTATACCGTGTCCTATTCCATTTCCGACGGGCAGGGTTCCATCCTCGACTGGACGACCAACGAGGTTCTTTATACTTCGATAGAGGAAAGCGCGGAGGAGACGCCGGAAGAGACCCCGGGCGAAGGGACGCAGGGCGGCGTGTCCGCCACGGCGGCGGATATTTCCGCTTCCGATTCCTCCGATGATACGTCCGGTTCGGCGGAGTCCGATACGTCCGATACGTCCGATACGTCCGGTTCGGCGGAATCCGGGGATTCCGGAGAGACCGGCGAAGAAGAGGTGAAAAGCGTCTTCACGCTGCAAGAGGGGGAGAACTGCATCCCCGTCATCGCCGAGCCCGCCGACGGTTGGGTTTTTGTACAGTGGTCGGACGGGCTGCGCGATCCGTACAGATACGACCTTGCCGTGTCCGCGGACATCGAAGTCACCGCCTTGTTTGAGCCGCTCGACGAAAACGCCGAGCAGGACGGCGACGGACAGCCGGGCGACGGCGAAGGCGAAGAGGGCGAAGAGGGCGAAGACGACGGCGCGCCGAAGGACGAAGAGGCTTCGGACGGTCCCTCGAGCGATGGTCCTCCGAATGACGGCGCCAACGGCGGCAGGGACGACTCGGCGCAGCAGATCGAAAACGGCGACACCTATTACGGGGACAAATACGACGAAGCTTATGAGGATGCGATGGATAAACTCGTACAGGACGATTCCATCCCCGACTGGCTGAAGGAGATCATCTCCGACTATTATGACGCTATCCAACCCTGAACGGATCATTGCGATGCGATCGAAAGAAAACGAATTGAAAATCTTTGAAGAATGAGGATAGAATAAAGACCATGGTTACAGAAAAAGACATTGAACAGTTCAGCAAACAGTGCGGCGATATTTTCCGGGAAGTTGGCCGCGACGTCATCGGACAGAAGCAGGTGGTAGAGGGTACGATCATCGCCATGATCGCGGGCGGCAACGTCCTTCTGGAAGGGGTTCCCGGCGTCGGCAAGACCCGTCTCGTGCGCAGTCTCGGGCGGGTGTTCGACCTGCCTTTCTCCCGTATCCAGTTCACGCCCGACCTGATGCCCGCCGACGTCACCGGCACCAACATCATCGTCAAGGACGAAAACGGAAATTCGACGTTCAGTTTCCAGCCCGGCCCGGTGTTCAGCAACATCATCCTCGCCGACGAAATCAACCGCGCCACGCCCAAGACGCAGTCGGCGCTGCTCGAAGCGATGCAGGAGCATACCGTCACGGTCATGGGCGTGTCGAGAAAACTGCCTGAACCCTTCTTTGTCCTGGCGACGCAGAACCCCATCGAACAGGACGGCACCTATCCTCTGCCCGAAGCGCAGATGGACCGTTTCATGTTCAAGCTCATCGTGCCCAATCCGGGGCTGGACGAACTCATGCAGATCGTCGACATGACGCAGAAGACGATGGCGGAGGTCGCCGAACGCGCCTGCACGGGCGAACAGCTTTTGCAGATGCGCGCCACGGCGAATCAGATCCCCGTGGCGGAGGAAGTGCTCCGCTACGCGATGATCCTGACTTCCGCGACTCATCCGGACAGCGAATGTTCCACGGAGACGGCGAAGAAATATGTGCGCGTGGGCGCGTCTCCCCGTGCCGGTCAGGCGATCATTTCCGCCGCCAAAGTCATGGCGCTCATCAAGGGCAGATTCAACGTCGCCTATTCGGATATCGAGGAACTCGCCTATCCCGTTCTGCGCCATCGTATCAAGCTCAATTTCGAGGCGATCGCGGAGCGCATCTCTCCCGACGAAATCATCCGCATGGTTTTGGAGGAGATCGGCAAGAAGTACAAGAAGTAAGAACGCACTGAGGAACAGGATACCGAACGATAATGGAAATTACTTATTTGAATGACGCTTTTTTCAGCCGCCTGGAAACGCTGTCTCTGAATCTCAAATCCAGCCTTTCCGGGTATTTCGGCGGAAAGCATCTCGTCAATACATACGGACAGACGGTGGAATTTGCCGATTTCAGGGAATATCAGCTCGGAGACGACATCCGCCGTATCGATTGGAACCTGTTCAGCCGGTTCGAGAAATACTTTCTCAAATTGTTTACGGACGAGCGGCAGATGCAGATCCAGATTTTTCTCGACTGTTCCGGCTCGATGGGAAAAGATAACCCCGGGAAGGCGGCCTACGTCATCGCGGCAGCCGCCGCCCTGGGTTTTTTGGCTGTCCAGAACATGGATAAACTTTCCTTTCATCTCATGAAGGGGAATTACGCGGAAAATCCTTTCGGAAACATCGTCGGAAAAAATTCCTTCTTCCGCGCCGTGCATACGCTTGAACAGATCGGATTCGACGACGACACCGACATCGAGCGCTGCGTCACGGGGTGTCCGAACACGGGGGACAACAACGGCCTTTCCGTCATCATTTCCGATTTTCTCACGGAGAGCAACTGGAAAAAGGCTGTGGATTACCTCTCCTATAAGCACAGGCAGGTCCTGCTCGTTCAGATCCTCGCTCCCGAAGAGCTGGATCCCTCTTACGACGGACGGGTGAACATGATAGACGCCGAATCCGTCGATATGTCGGATTTCAGAAACATGCGGCTGAATATCACCCGCAGCATGCAGAAGGCATACGCCGAAGCGCTGAAAGATTTCAGGGAGGATATACATACCTTCTGTTCCAAGCGCGGCGCCGGGTATATTTCCGTTTCGACCGCCATGCCTATCGAAAAGGTACTCTTCGGAGAGTTGTTAAAAGCAGGTATTATGTCATGACATTACTGACGCGTTTGGGGTTGCTGGGGCTTATCAGTATCATCATCCTCATCATCATTTATATCATCAAGCCGAATTACCAGCAGAAGATGGTTTCCAGCACCTACGTCTGGAAACTGAGTCTGCGGTACAGGAAAAAGAAGATCCCCACCAGCAAGCTGCGGAACATCCTCCTCTTTCTCTGTCAGGTGCTCATCCTCACCGCCATGTCGCTCATTCTCGCGCAGCCGGTCATCGATCTGGCGACGGCGGCGCCGCAGACGGACGTCGTCTATATCGTCGATTCCTCCGCGAGCATGTATGCGGGGCTGGACGGCGAGACCCGTTTCGACAGGGCCGTGGACGGCGTGGAGGAGAGCGCGGACGCCGTGCTCGACGCGGGCGGCCTCGTCTCCGTCATCGTGGCGGACGACGAACCCGCTTTCCTGCTGGAAAGGGTCAGCGCCGCGAACCGGACGAGTTTCGACGAGGCGATGGCGACGCTGCGGGCGGATACGGCGTGTTTTTACGGCACTTCCGACATCGAAGGGGCGATCTCCCTCAGTCAGCGGATCGTGGACTCCAACGCCGAAGCGCAGGTCTATCTCTATACGGATACCGAATACGGATATACGGAAAACATCAATGTCGTTTCCGTCGCCGAAGAGGACGAGTGGAACGTCGCCATTCTGGACGCTTCCGCGGAACTCAACGACGGATATTATACGATCACGGTCGACGTCGCCTGCTACGGCGCGAACATGAACGTCCGCCTGGACATGAACGTATCGGGGGCGAACGCCGAAGACAACAACGACAATCAGGGCGAAAACATTCAGTTCAGCCAGAGCGTCGAATGCACGAACGACGAGACGCAGCGGATCGTATTCCGTTACGGCGAAGGGGCGGAACAGCCCGGCGTCGTCTATCAGACGATCAGCGAACAGCAGAAATTTTATTCCTATCAGTCTATTTTCCTCTCCATAAGCCAGGTGGATTCCTTCCTGGTGGACAATACTTTCAACCTGTACGGCGGTCAGAAAGAGGTCGTCAAGATCCAATACGCGAGCTCTCTGCCCAACAAATTCGTCAATACGGCTCTGGAGACCCTTCAGTCCAATTTCAGTGACCGCTGGGACATTCAGATCACCGAAGTGCGGCAGGGGAGCGAGCCGGCTCTGGTCGGCTATGATCTGTATATCTTCGAGCATGAAATGCCCGAAATTCTGCCCGCGGACGGCGTCGTGTTCCTGCTCGATCCCTCCACCGCTCCCGTCGGTTCGGATATCGGCATCCAGGGGGAACAGAATTTACAGGGGCTTTCGGTTCCGCTGTCCGTCACGGACGCGTCCAGCGCGCTCTTGGATTATATTCCCGCCGACTGGATACAAGACATGACGATCAGCCGGTTTTTCCAGATCACTTACGACGCGACTTATCAACCCGTCCTCTCCTGCGGGAGCTATCCCGCGCTGCTGGTGCGGAAAGAGGGGACGCGGCAGACGATGGTGATGTCGTTCAGCGTGCATTATGCCAATTCCGGCATCAAGGCGGCATTCCCTTCGCTGTTTGCCAACGCCTTCAATTATTTCTTTCCTTCCATGGTCAGCCGCGAGGCTGAAGACGGGGAGTTGGGCGCCGTCGGCAACGTCTTTGACGTCAACGAATCGATCGTCCTGAAAAACAGGGGCGCGGAGATCTTTTTGAAAAGCTCCAGCAACGCCGACCTTCCTTCCGATCCCTATAAGACTTTCCCCACATCGGTCATTCTGACCCTTCCGGGAACATATACCGTGAGCCAGACGACCTATTTCGGAAAGGAGGTTACCGAAGAGGTGTATGTCCGTACCCCCGCGATAGAGAGCAACATAAAGCTGTACGAAGAGCGGCTGGACGGTCCGACGCGCGCCGTGCAGACGGAGGACGGATTCAAGGACCTTCTCGTATATCTGGCGGCGGCTCTGGTGGCGCTGTTGTTTATCGAGTGGATTCTCAAATCCAAGGATAACGCATAAATGGTGGACAAAGCATGTTGAGCATACATATTGATTTTACCCGGTCCGCCTGGTGGCTGCTTTTGCTGATTCCGGCGGTGATCCTGACGCTGATTCCCTATTTCCGTCTGTCCAAAAAATACAGGCGGACGAGAAACCGCATCGTGTCCATGGTACTGCACATGACGGTCATGGTGCTGTGCGTGCTCGCCCTGGCAGGGCTGCAATTTACTTACCAGGCGAATAATCTGGAAAACGAGATCATTCTGCTCGTGGACGTGTCCGAAACGAGCAACGAGAAAGAGGAACAGCGGGACGAATTTATACAGACCGTCCTTGACGAAGGGCAGTACGACGGCTATAAGATCGGCATCGTCACCTTCGGCTTCACGCAGGAGTACGCCGTGCCTCTCACCTACGACGTGGAGAGCATCTACGACGCCTACCTGGCGGCGCCCCTGCCCGATACGAGCGCGACAGACATCGCCGCGGCGCTCACCTATACCAAGGATTTGTTCACCAATCCCGAAACGTCCAAGATCGTATTGATCACCGACGGAAAGGAGACGGACGAGAGCGCGCTCGGCATCATCGGCACGGTCTCCGCACAGGGGACGAAGGTGGATACGGCGTACATCGCCACCTCCTTCGAAAAAGAGGACATCCAGGTCACGGGCGTGACTTATCCCGATTATTACGTCGGCGTGGGGGACGAATATCCCATCGGCGTGTCTCTGCAGAGCAACGGCGACGTCGGAGATGTGACGGTTTCCCTGTACGACAACGGGGAACTCGCCTCTTCGCAGACGGTCGGCCTTTCCTCCGGTTCGCAGACGATTTCCTTTACCCACGCTTTTGCGTCGGAGGGGCTGCACGAAATGTCCGTCCGGGTGACGCGGGAAGAGGATCGGCAGGAGAACAACGAATATTATTCCTACATCTATCTGGACAGATATAACCATATTCTCGTCCTCGAACAGCTGGACGGCGAATCGGACGCCCTCGAAAGCCTCCTCAAGGAAGAAGAGGCGGGGTACGATGTCGAAGTGCAGAACATCCGGGAGATGGAGATCCCCGCGGATATAAACAACGAAAACGACCCTTCGCTGGCGGAAGCGGCGATGCAGGAACTGGTGGACAGTCTGCGCCAATACGACCAGATCATCCTCAACAACATCGCCAACGCGGATATGCCGGCGGGGCTGGATGAGGCGCTGTACACCTACGTCAGCGTCTACGGCGGCGGGCTGTTCACCGTCGGCGGCAACGGCGCGAACGGTGAGGCGCACGCCTATAACCGCACGGATATGTTCGGGTCGCTGTATCAGGAAATGCTGCCCGTGGAAGTCATCAATTACACGCCTCCCGTGGGCGTCATGGTCATCATCGACGTTTCGGGCAGTATGACGAGCGACGGCGCCGAGGGGCAGACAAAACTCTGGTGGGCGCAGCAGGGCGCCATTTCCTGTCTGGACGCGCTCACCGAACGCGACTATATCGGCATCATGACGCTGGACGAGACTTATTCCTCCGTTCTCGGCCTCACGAGCGTGACGCGGGAGGAGACCATCCGCAAAGCGATATACAGCATTCAGGAAGGCACGGCGACCAACTATACGAACGCGATTTCCCGCGCGGGCGAAGCGCTCGTCGCCAACCAGGACGTGAGCAAGCGCCACATCATCATCGTGACGGACGGTATGCCGGGCGACAGCGAGGACGACTATCTCGCCGAAGTGAGAAGGCACTACCAGAACAACGGGATCACCGTTTCCGTCATGTGCATCGGCGCGAGCGCGAGTTCCCCGGAGGCGGCGGCAATGCAGGCGATCGTCGACGAGGGACACGGCAGGCTGCATCTCGTCACCGATCTGACCAATCTGCAGGAGGAGATGCGCGAAGATCTGAACGCGCCCGAGATCGAAGAGATCAACTACGAGTCCTTCTATCCCATCATTTCCAATCCGCTTTCTCCGCTTCTGAACGGCGTGGAATACGGCATGGACGGCGCCAGCCGCCGGGTCATGACCGTCGAATTGGACGGATTTTACGGCGTCAAGCTGAAGACCAGGGTCTCCGACCCGCCCGAACTCATCCTGATGGGGGACTACCAGGTACCCATTTACGCGCAGTGGAAATTCGGCGAAGGGATGGTCGGCAGTTTCATGTGCGATCTGAACGGTACATGGTCGTCTTCTTTCATGACGGACGCGAACGGCAAGCGCTTCCTGTGGAACGCCGTGGAGGGGCTGATGCCCACTTCGGACATCCGGCCCAAGAACATCACGGTGTCCGGTTTTACGGAGGACAACTACATCAATTCTCTCGGCGTCATCACCGACCTCGAAGACGGGCAGTACGTACGGGGTACCGTCATCGAGATGGACGGAAATACGGAGACGGACAACGTCCTGTCCCTGAACGAGACGACGCCGGAAGAAGATCGGGCGGGGACGGACAGTTACGTCACCGAAAGCCTCGGTTCGGAAAATCAATACAGCCGCTGCAGTTTCGTCGTCAAGGCGGGTGCGGTGTATAAAATTCTTCTCGAAAAATGCAATGCGGACGGAACGGTCGTCGATACGCTGGAATTTTATAAATCCTTCTCCTATTCGGCGGAGTACGATACCTTTGCGGACGACGGGGACAGGGCGGCGTTTTTGTCCGATTTGTCCTATCGCACCAGCGGAAACGCGATCGGCAAGCTGGATAATCCCTGGGAGATTTTTGCCGATTTCATCACGGCGGTCAACCGGACGTTCGATCCGACCGCGGCGATGATCATCGCCGCCATCGTCCTCTTCCTGCTGGACATCGCCGTGCGCAAGTTCAAGTTCAAGTGGATACACGAACTCGTGCGCGAACACAAGGAGAAAAAGGCCCGGGAAAAAGCGGGACGGCCCGTCGAGGACTTCCGCGGGGAGAAGTGAGGCGCTGAGGCGTTTGGGAGACAATCTATGAAAAATCCGATAAAAAAGCTGAATGCGTTCGTCGCGGTCGGGCTGACCCTCTCCATGCCGCTCTTTGCGTCGGCGTGCGGGGAGGAGAGGCTGGATACGCCGACCGGGTTCGAGGTGAACGAGGAAAATCTGCTCACCTGGGACGTCGTGGAGGACGCGCGCAGCTATACCGTCGAAATCACGCCCGTGGATACGGGGACGAGCGAGACGGCCACCGCGCGCAACGAATCCTATTCCCTCGCCTCTCTCGATGAAGGGGATTACCTGATCCGGGTCATGGCGACGGGGGGCAGGCAGAACGCCCTCACCTCCGATTGGTCGGCTACCTTTGAATTTCATAAAGACTACGAGACGGGCTGCGTCTATCGGCTCATCAACAACAATACCGAGTACGAAATTTACGACGTCGGTTCCGCTTCGGGCGAGATCGTCATCGAAGACTACTATCGCGGCAGGCCGGTGACGCAGATCGCGGAAAGGGCGCTTGCCTCTTCCCGGCTGACCAAGGTCACGATCGGGAACAACGTCCGGTCCATCGGCGCAAACGCCTTTTCCGGCTGCACGGGGCTGACCAAAATCGTCATTCCCGATTCGGTGGTCGAGATCGGGATGATGGCGTTCCAGTCGTGCAACGCCCTGACGTCGGTCACGCTGCCCGCCCATCTTACGGAGCTGCCGCAAAACGCCTTTGCCTACTGCACGTCCCTCGAAGAGGTGCAGTTCGGCGAAGAGCTCGAAACGATCGGGGATATGGCGTTTTACGCCTCCGGGATTGCGGAGGCGGATATTCCCGATTCGGTGGTCGAGATCGGGAAGAACGCCTTTTCGCACACCGATTCCCTCGAAAGGGTCTCGATCGGCGCCGGCGTGGAGTCGATCGGGGATTACGCCTTTTCCCAAAGCACCGCTCTTTCGGAGGTCGTCTTTGCGGAGGGCGGCGCCCTGACGGAGATCGGCGAAAACGCCTTTTCGGAATGCGATGCGCTCGTTTCCATAGACCTTCCGGAAGGACTGGAAGTGGTGGGAGGAAACTGTTTCTATGCCGCAGAAGCGCTGGCGGAGGTGACTCTGCCGGACAGCGTGACGGCGGTGGGCGAATTCGCTTTCCGCAATACGCAGATCTATAACGAGCAGGTCGACAGCGGATACGTCTATGCGGGAAACTGGCTGGTGGAAGTTTCGTCGGAGACGCTGGCGTCGCTGACCGAGATCGTACAGGACACGCTGCGCGAAGATACCGTCGGAATCGCCGACCAGGTATTTTACGGCAGCCCGGAACTGCGGAGAGTGACTTTGCCGCAGAGCGTCCGCCACATCGGCGATTATGCCTTTTACGGATGTACCGTACTCAACGCGTTCACGGCGCGCGACGGGGCTTTGGAAACGGTCGGCGACTACGCGTTTTCCCGCTGCTCCGTCCTCAGCAACGTCCAATTCGGAGAATCGCTGAAGGACATCGGCAGCTACGCTTTTCAGAGCTGTCCCATGGTCCAGAATAACGTCTATTCCGATTATCTCGTGCCCTCTTCGGTGACGCGGGTGGGGACGAGAGCCTTCTATAATACCGGTCTGTGGAATTCTCCCGACGATTCCGGGGTCATCTATGCGGGAAACTGGGTGGTCGGTTTCAGCAATATCAGCAGCAACTTCATCACGCTGCAAAGCGGAACGGTCGGGATTTCCGACTACGCCTTCTATCAGTGCACTGCCATCGAAAGCGTCAACGGGATGAGCAGCGTCCGCTATATCGGGCGGGGGGCGTTCCGCGAATGTACCCGCCTCGGGCTGCTCGTCCTGGGACAGGAGGTGGAGCGGATCGAAGACTACACTTTCGACAGCTGCACCGCCCTGTACAGCGTGGATATCCCCGACGGCATCACTTACATCGGGCAGCGCGCCTTTTATAACTGCGCAAATTTTTCCAGCTCGAGTTCCAGCGCTCAGTCCACCGAAGTCGACCTTTCCGACAGCGAAGTGACCGAGATCGGGCAGCGCGCTTTCTACGGCTGCGCCGGCATTCAGAGCCTGCGTTTGGGCGAGAAAGTGGAAACAATCGGCAACTATGCTTTTTACCAGTGCGCAGGTCTGACCGAAATCGTCATTCCCGATTCCGTGAAGTCGATCGGCGAGCGGGCGTTCGCCTATTGCGAAGGACTGACCGGCCTTACGATCGGAACGGGCGTGGAGAGCATCGGCGATTACGCCTTCCGCAACTGCGCGTCTCTTACGAGTCTCGAAATTCCCGGCAACGTGAAGGAGATCGGCGATTATGCGTTCTTCCAGTGCTCGGGCATCCGGACGCTGACGTTCGGCAACGGCGTGGAAACGATCGGCGATTATGCCTTCTACGGCCTGACGGAGATAGAGACGCTTCTCTTCCCCGAAAGCCTTCTCTATATCGGCGATTTCGCCTTCCGCAACGCGAACGGGCTGACTTCCGTCGTGCTGTACGGCACGGTGGAATACGTCGGATCGCATGCCTTTTACGGCAATAAGGCGCTCACCGTGTACATCGCGTCGGGCGAAGAGATCTCCGAGAATTGGAGTACGAGATGGAATTCCTCTTTCCGTCCCGTGGTGTGGAATTGTACGCTGTCCGTCGATCAGAGCTATGTCGTGTCCGTGACGGTGGGCGAAGGGACGGTGGAAAATCCGTTCGCGCTGGGCGGCATATCCGCTCCCGTCCGGGAGGGATATACCTTTGTCGGGTGGTCGCTGACCCCCGGCGGGACGACGGTGGCGTACAGCGCCCGCGCGCTGGCGACGGCGCCTGCGGGTACGACGGTGTATTCCATTTGGGAAAGGACGCCCGAAACGCCCGAAACGCCCGAAACGCCGGAAGATCCTTCCGCCGGAGCGGAATAAAGGAAGGGCGAAGCCAAAAAGGACGGCTCCCCCGTATGCGTGCGGGGTCCGAAAGAATATAATCAGCAGAAAAGTTTTCTTGAAAAAGGAGAAACCTGAATGAACAAGTTCAAAGGAAGTTTGCTGGCGGCGGCGATGCTCCTCACCGGGGCGACCTGCCTGCTCGCCGTATCTTGCGGAGACGACGATTCGGTGAGGTTTACTTTCGAGACGAACGGCGGCACGGCGATCGAAGACGTGACGACGGAAAAAGGGCAGGAATATACGCTGCCCACCCCCGTGAGGGAGGGATACAGTTTCGAAGGCTGGTACACTACGCCCGATTTTTCGGGCGATCCGGTCACGACCGTCTCGGCGGAATCGAGCCAGACCTATTACGCGAAATGGGAGCAGATGTACCTCGTTACGATGAATCTGAACGGGGGAACGCTCGCTTCGTCCGATCCGCTCTATCTCAAAGAGGGCACCAACGTCTATGAGGCGGTTGCGAGCTTTATCCCCACGCTGTCCGGCTGTCCGTTTTTGGGGTGGTATGTAGGCGACGAGCCCCTTTCCGAAACGCAGACGATGACGAGCGCGGGCATTACGCTGAACGCCCGCTATTCGGTCGGTTACACCGTTGAGGTGTATTTGCAGCTCGCCGATCAGAGCGGTTACGAACAGGCGGAGGACGTGACGGGTACGGGCTATGTCGGACAGGTCTGTACGCCCGACTATGTGCCTTCCGGCTACGTCAAGGCCGAAAACGCGGGCGCGGTGGAGACGCTGACGCTGTCTTCGGACGCTTCCGCAAACGTGTTTAAGCTGTATTTCGATTTGGGAGACTATACGATCACCTTCCATTCCAACTATCCCGACGCGTTCGGACTTGAGGACACGACGGCGGAGGAATCGGTCAAATACGGCACCGCTCTGGAGCTTTCTCCCGATTTCTTCCCGGGGCAGGACGGGTATCTTCTCGTCGGCTGGGCGACCAGGAGCAACGGCAGGCTTGTCTATTACACCGATTTCGGCGACAGCATCAACAACGATCGGGAAGGCTATCCCGTGGAGACGTTCGTGCCTTCCGAAGATCTCGATCTGTACGCGGTCTGGCAGACGCCTTACACCGATTATTTCGGCGGGGAGGACTACGTCTATCTTCCCGACGAAAATTCGGAAGTCGTCTACCTTTCCCGCGCGGGGATTCTCTTCTGGGGAACGTATGACCCCGACGACGGCGAATTTACCTTCCGCGACGACGCGAATTCCATCCTGCTGAGCGGGGAGATCAGCGACAACGGGCGGTTTATCTACTACAATGCCGACCGTGCGGTGCCCTGCACTCTCTTCGTGGTGGGTACGGGTCCGGTAAATACGACGAACATCTATTTCGACCAGTCCAACGGCATCACCTATCGGGATACGGCGGCGGGAACGCAGTCGACGGGTACCTATTCGATCGACGGCGAAACGGGACTGTACGTCGCCTCCTTTACGACGGGACCTTTGCGCGGGCAGACGCTTACGCTGCTCGTGGGCACCGTCACTTCGGGCGGCACCGCGATTTCCGCTTTCCAGATCCGCAACGAAGAGGAGTACAATCTCGGCGAACTTTATCGCTTTGCCGTAAACGACGGCAGCATCGTCTATTATACCGAAGCGTATAAGCTGCGGCTGGACGGGTTGGGAACCGCGACGTACAACGCGGGCACTTCTTCCGAAGCGTATTATTATTACACGATAGACGAAGAGGGGATCCTCTCCCTGCTGTACAGTAACGGAACCGTATATCAGACTTTAAAATTGCTCGTGGATCAAGAGGGATTTACGAACGACGGTTACATGCTCTATAACGCGGAGCTCGACAATACGTTTACGATCGAGGCGGGCGGGACGCTGGAAACGGACGGTCTGTATACGGCGGTATATACGAACGGGGACGAGCGCATCGAAGGGTACTTCACGGCGAGCTCTTCCGCGCTCGGCGGCTATATCGTTCAGATTACCGATTCGGCGGGCGAGACGCATACTTACCGTGCCTATACGGTAGAGGAATCGTCGGGCGAGACGGGAGAAACGGAGACGACCGTCCGCTATGTGGCGGAAGCCAAACTCAATACCTACGCCGAATATTATTATCTCGGCGAACAGAACATCTATTATGCGCCGCTGTTCGTATTCGATGAAGTGACGGCGGGCAGAGCGACTCTTTACGGGCGCACGGCGAACGGAGAATACGAAAAGGTCTCCGAAGGCACATACACTTACGACGAAGATACGCAGCAGTATATGTATGTCGTGGACGGCGATCCGCTCAATCCCGACGTTTCGGATACTCCCGTCGCCGATCTGTCCGATATCAGAACGATCGTGTTCGGCGTGAGCACGGCAAACGGCTATCCGATCACCTATTGGTATTCGATTGCCACGGAGAACGGCGAAACCACCGGCTATGACGTGGAATACACGTCGGACGGCGAAGGGACGCTTACCGTCATCGGCAGTTTCGCGATATACCGCGACGCGGACGGGAATTTCTACGGCGGCATCTTCTCGCAGAACGACGAGGGGTATGCTTCCCTCAGCGTGAACGGCAGTTATGTGTACTTCCGTCTGACGACGGATGGCGATACGCACACCTTTGTCCCGTTGGCTTATACGCCCGGCGACGCGTACGCCTACGGCGAGGACGGACAGGCGGACGACACCGTGGTCCTCACCGTGGACGGGACGGAAGGGGAAGGAAACGCCTCTTATACGATCGCCGCGGAAGAAGAGGGCGGAGAGCCGACCGTCTATACGGGTACGGTCACCGATACGGGCGAAACCACCGAGAGCGACTCTGCGATCTATCACTTCGCTTCGGACGAACTCAACTTTGACTTCATCTATCTCTATGCTTCCTCCTTCCGGTATTTCGCCCGCTACAATACGGAAATCAACGGCGAATACAACTCCGGAAGCGGGGTTCTGACGCTCGACGGATTCAGCTTCAACGGCAGCTATGTCGACGCCGACAACGTCATGCACGAAGGCAGGTATGTCCTGACGGCGGACGGCGCGGTGCATCTGACGGCGGACGACGAAGAATTCTATTTCGATCTCGGCGCGGATAAGACGTTCACGGTGCGCGGCAGCGAATACGGCGCTTACGCGGTCGTGGAAAATCAGAACGCAAACGGCGTCTATCTCGAATTCGACGGCTACGGCAACGTCGTCGCCTATCGGTTCGAAGGCACGGGCGATTCGTCCGAGCGGGTGGAGATCGGCACGGGCACCTATCAGAGAACGGCGGACGGCTATACGGTCACCTATCAGGACGGCGCGGAGACCAAGACGCTGATCGGCGATATCGACGTCCTGCAAAGCGGCAACTATCTCATCAATACGTTCGTCATTGCCCGTGAGGAAGTGGTCGCCAATTACCTGAATACGGCGGATTGGTCCGTCCTGTATCTGGACGGCTGCGGCAGGGCGGTCAAGTACAACCAGATGGGCGTCGCCGAAAGCGGCTCCTATGTCATCATCACCGAAAACCTGCTCTATTATGTGAACGACAGCGGTTCGGACGCCTGCATTTACGAGTACGACAAAGAGGCGGGCAGCATCGTGCAGAAGGTGTTTGAACCGAAGGGCTATTATACCGCCGATCTGCAGTCCATGGTCTTCTCCAAATTCGGGTTCATGATCTTTGGCGGCGAAACGCGGTACTATTATAACGTCGAAGAGGACGGAAACGTGACGATCTACCGTCAGGACGCGACGAACGAACTCGCCAACGATTACGGCTTTGTTTGGGAGGACTTCGGCGAATTTACCGACGTCAAGGAATTCGACGAAAAAACCTATTACATGACGGACGGCTATGCGATCACGTTCACGCGCGCGGAAGGGGATGCCGACAAGTATCCTCTGAGCGTGGCCCCTTCGATCGGCAACATCACCGGGGAAACGGTGAAGATGCCCGTCCTCAGCCTGACCTTTATCCCTGGCGGCGGCGAAGAATTTACCGTCACCGGTCAGATCATCATCGGCGAAGGCGACGACGCGATGCAGGAAAACTGCTCTGTCGTGCGCGAAGTGCTCGAAGACGGCACGTCGGTGATGTATATCCTGCTCAGTAACTATGTGCGTCTGTATATCGACGTGACCTATACCGGCGTCGCGGGCGGCGAAAACGGCAATACCTATACGATTACCGACATGCGCCAGATCTACGACGCGGAATCGTACACCTACCTGTATAACCGCTATGTGTACGGCGTCGACATCGAAAACACCTTCGGCAGAGTGGTCGTCACGACCGTGTTCGACGAGGCGGGCGATCCGGCCGAGTCCTATGTCGAAGCGGAATTCGGCGAAAGCGCGGGGCTCTTCGACAGCAACGGCGATCCGATCGATACTTCCGGACATCTCGAATACACGACGTATACCGTGTCCTCTTCTTCGGGCAATTACAGCCGCTATCTCGTCGTGCTGGAAGGTGCAGACGGCTATACCTATCGGATGCATTTCCGCGTGCTCAACTTCACCGGCGGCATCCTCGGCTATTACATGGACGGATTCACCCGGATCGAGACGCTGGATACGGCGGACGGCTATACCGTCGAAGTGGAACGCGTCGTCTCGACCGATAACCCGAATACTTCCGTCGGCGCTTATTGGGGCATCAGTTTGTCCAAGGACGGCGAGCCGCTCGAATCCGATTCCATTCTTCTTCTCGACGGTACGTTGTACTACGTCGTCAGGGAAAGGGACG
>ERZ1643249.2264-NODE-2264-length-18246-cov-9.396240_pt1 | contig 18246 bp, 16 predicted proteins | sample MGYA00579263_ERZ1643249 | MGnify/ENA primary metagenome ERZ1643249 (study PRJEB29033, sample SAMEA4952264) | chicken gut metagenome | biome: Broiler Chicken; feature: Gastrointestinal Tract; material: Caecum | place: Ireland | collected 2018 | study: Broiler... | reverse complement strand
CACCCAGGAAATCAAGGACCGCGTGCTCCACCTGTAAAACCCGATCACAATTTTGTGAAAGTCCAACTATATATGCGTTAAGCCAACTATAAATGCGATAAAGGCATTTTTAGAAACGCATAAGGGCCAACTATATTTGCGACAACAATTAAAAATCGCCACCATCCGAGTTTTCGGGTGGTGGCAATTTTGTTGATGCTGGACAGCGTAATATTTTTCCAACTGAGTTCGTTTGATTATATTCGCAGAAATCAAAACGGACTATACGCGAACGAAAATCTCCAGCGCAAGAGAATGATGCCTTTTGATTTTTGCAAGTGCATGGCTATGTGTTCCCGAGAACAGCGTTCAATAAATCTTCATGAGAGGGAGCTTTCCTTCGAGGTGATTTCTTTTGCTTCTGAGATTGGAGCCGCGCAAAGACCCGCTGGATAAAATCACTATCAGCAATTGACGATACTTCTATCCCGGCGGCAATTTGCTTACATACTTTCTCAATCTGCTTTTCATCGTACATAGAACCCACGACCTGCTGGATGCTGGCAATCGTGCGGCGAATCAAGGAGGATATATCGATTTCTGCTGCATTCTGCACGAGATGCTGCATAACTTCCTGCTGCTTGGCCTCACTCAATTCGTGCTCGTACTGTTCCTTGCTGCCGCGCATGATTTTTTCGATTTGTTCCTGCACGCCAGGTTCGCTTGCACGTTCAAGCAGCAATTTCAGGTTTGGATAACGCCGCTTCGAAACCGCAGCAATAAATTCGGGACTGATTGATTTTCGTTTGGATTTGAGATATTCGTCCTGTACTGCAATGTACAAGGACACCGCCTGGTCGATAATCCCTTTGGATTCTTCATAAAACGCTTCAACCAATTCTTCCGTAAGGTCAATATGCTCATCAAACCACTGGTAACAAAAAAGCTGGCTCATGACGTGGGAAAAGAATTTTTCATTCCCGCAATAACCCGAAGCATTGATTTCCCGACCAAGCCGGCGCGCAGTCCGCTGCTCTTTGAACATTTTGACGTAGGCTTCCGTCGTGCCGACTGCGCAGAAAGCCATCTTCGTTTCGTTTGTAATGACCATCAGCGCTTCAAAGCTGGCTTCCTTGGTGGTGTTGAAATCAATGAGCTGGATTTCGTCCAGAATGATGGTGCCAATGGCGAAAAGCTCAATCAGCTCGATGACCTTGTTCATTTTTCCAGCCAGCGTTTTTATTTTATCGATTTGCTTTTGATAGACATCGGTGTTCAGTGCAAAGTCGATGGCTTTTCCGATACCAGAATATAAGGCCGAGAAGTTGGAATTTGGCTGACAGGAAATCGTCAAATAAACAATTTGGGAATAGACATCTCCATCAATGTGGTGCCGGATGACCTGTGGATAGCGGCTGGCAAGAATTTTAATGGCGCTTGATTTTCCACAGCCGGAGAACCCCAGCATATTGAATCCGGTGTTTGCCGCTTCAGAAACATCGCCCACCAGTTTGATTCTTTTTATACCGTTCTTATATACTTCACGCGGCTTTCTAAGGCGGTAAGAATCGCAAAGTGTGCGGTAAAATTCCATTTCCAATTCCTGCTCAAACGGAAGCGCCACACGGACTGCACGAAGCTGATTGACTAAAAAACGACGTTCCAGACGAGAAAGCTGTTTTTCGGCTACTTCGTATTGACTTAGTCCATGCGTATAATAACGTGCGACCTCATCGATATTGGTGAGCGGGTGAGGCAAGGCTTCGATATAAGGATTGCCAACATCCATAGGCGCTTTTGCTTTATGGTAAATTGCATCTGCCACTGACCCATTTCCACCCACAGAATACTCTTGGTCACTGTATTCGTACCCTTTACTCATTCATCAAACGCCTCCTCCTCATTGAAATCCTTAAGTGCTTCTCTCGCTGTAATAGGAAGAATCGGCGCGTTCCCTCTTTTCGAAAGCGATTGTGCGGTTGCCTCTTCTATAGGCATTTTCTCTTTAGGGATTACTGCCATTTGCTGAGCACGAACTTTTTTCTCTGCCGCACGATTTTTCCTCAGGTTTTCTGTTGATGGCCTAATATGTCTCTTTTGTGCTTCAGAAATAATTTTGACTTGCCGGTCACGAATGGCGATATCCATCTGTAAATTTGTCTCCCGTCCTATGGCATCGTTATCCTTTTTCTTGCTGTGCAACGCATTGTATTCAGACAAAGTCATCCCCGCATAGTCTTTCATACCGGTCTTGTTATAATTCAAAGATGCCGTCATCAGTTTTCCTTCTCGAATATAATATAGATGGTCGATGTTGCGCGGGTCGATGCAGGCGCTTTCTAATTTCTTTCTGCCATGAGTAGATGCCAAGTACATATCTCTCAGCAATGATTCATCTTGCAAATTGATATAAAACAATCCTTTGAATGCGATTCCTGCGCGGCCGACAGAGGCTTTGACGGGCAACAGAAGCGCGTGGCGGAACATGGTTTCGTTGGTGATTGGGCGAGGGCTTCCATTCAATAATACTCCATACTTCCAGAGAGCAGTCGGTCGCGGCTCTACATTACGTTGGCGCATATCCTTTGTCAATGGGTATTTTTCCATATATTTGCGGTTGTGCCCGACGATGTAGGTGAGTAAAACCGCCTCAAACTCCTGGATGTTGAGGGCGGCCTCCTGGTGGTGGTTAGAGTCATGTCGCTTTTCAATCAACCCTTTTCCTTCCAACAGTGAATTCTGTGCGGCATGGATTTGGTGAAAAACCTGCTCGACCTGCCCCTTTAAAGAACCCGTCGCCGGGGAAACCAATTCTTTTGCAACACCCAATTTGCAGCAAATCGTATCCATCGCGTGAGAAATATATTCGGCGCCATAATCACTGCGAAGACGAAGCGGCAAGATTTTGGACGGCCATTCGTCTGCTCCGATTTGAATTCCGAAGCGGTTGCACAATTCTTGTTTGTCGTCCAGAAGATTCAAAAAGCAGTTGGTGATTCCCAATACGCTGTTGTTGTCAAAAGCAACGGAGTAGGCAACAATCATACGGGTATATACGTCTATCATGACATATACGATGGGGCGGCCGACCGTCACAGACGGGTTTTCAACCGATACCAGCGAAAGGTCGATTTCACACTCGTCTACTTCCCACAGGTCGCCCGGCCCCATGACGCCCTGCAAATTGTCAGAGAGTAAAAGCCGTTTGTTGTTCCGTTGCTCACGAGCGGACGTTTTTGCTTTATCGATTTCCTCCTGTGGAACGCGGACTCTCGTATAGTTCAAAAATTGTTTGAGGGTAGGGCGCAGATTATCCGGTAAAACGCTAACACGTATTCCTGTAGGTATCTCTTCTTCGTTGATGAAATGCTTTTCAATCATGGTCATGTAAGCATCTTTTTTAGTCTTTGCCCTTCCGATTAAAAAATCTTTGATTGCTTCATCAAAATAGGTTCTGATTTCATCTGTCAGGGGAACGCCTTTTCCCAAAGCGTTCATTGTAGGGTGCCCTGTTTTCTTGGAGTACTTATAGGGGTTTCTTTTCCCGGAACGAAGTGAACGTCCGTCCACAATGGCAGCCATATCAAGACCGCTTTGGAGGAATCTGCGAATGGCTCTCCATGCAGCATCCCGCTGAATTCCCAAATCCTCCATTGTCTTCTTCAAGTTGGTTTTGGTTGTTTTTCCATACAATTTTTCATATAGCGGACCATACTCTTGCATAATAAACCGCATCAGCGCTTGTTTCTTTAAATAATTTTCATCTTCTGAATCGGGCAGCAGAATATTGGACGAATTGCTTTTTTCTACACGTGCGGCTCCTTCAGTAGCCCACTTAACTAAATCCTTTGAAGGCAACAAAAAAATGGTCAGTTTTTTGTGTTCATTTCGCAAAGCGAAAACAAACCGGCCCTGTAACCGATGACTCTGTATTGAGTCTGCTCAATCGTGATAATATCCGTAACACGGATTTCTATTTCAGCCATTTTTTCAATTCTCCTTTGTGTTCATGAAGCAAGTCCCGAAAATTTAGCGGCGTAGTCATATCTACGACTATCAGTTTTCTGGCGATAAGTTTTTTCAGCAGGGAAATCTCATCCGGGAAAAATTCCGCGTCATAAAAGGCAACGACATTGCGGATGTTGTCAGCCATCGCGCGGTTCATTTCGTCTTTTGTGAACAGACGAAACGGTACGCCTTGCTTTTCCCAATACATTTTTTCGATATACGCTTTCTCAATAAGTCGATTTTGTGATTTGAACCCTTCCAAACTGCTTTTAACAGAAATCGCGATTTCTCCATTGGTTTGTGTCACAAGGAAATCTGTCGTCATCACAATCGGGTTCCCTTGGCGGTCCGCCGGATGCTTGATGCCATAGTTTTCCGCAATTTGCATCGTTTGCACAAGGTCGAGCGGAAACTGCTCCCGGACGTCCAGCGTTTTGTCATCCCACCGGAGCAGATACCAGGCGATTACCTCTCCTTGAGAGAGCAGATGCATCTGGCGGCCGGTTTTCCAGTCAATCGGGTTTGCTGCCGTTCCCCTGGAGCCAAACTCTCCGGTTTGTATCCAAGGCTTATAATCCGCCCCGGTTCCGGTACCCCGGTGCTCCTTGAATTTCCCTTTTTGCGATTTTCTGCGCATATGTTATCCTCGCTCTTTTAGCCGGTATTGCCCGCGGTCGGTCCTCTCAGCAATTTGCAATTCTGCCATTTTTTGCAGTATCCGCTTGGCGGCATCATACGACCCGCCACTGTATTCCTGCATTTCCCGTATCGTGACGGGGGTCGTTTTTTGTTTCATATAGCGAATGAACATCTGACGCTTTTCTCCGGAAGTAAACTTTGAGCAACGAGGGCAAGTGGGATTCTTGCGAAATTCGTAAATTTCCCGCTGAAACTCGTACCCGCACTTGTGACGGATGGTAAAACTGGAGCCGCTGCCGGAAAATCCGCCTACATACTCAAAATCAGGCGCTATCGCCTTAATTTCCGCCCGCAGCGTTTCTTCCGAGCGGAGGAATCTGGGCTTGCACTTTTTGCACCAGGGCCGCAGCAAAAATTTCTTGTATCCAATCGTAAAGGTTTGACCGCAATCCTCATGCAAAATCGTCACCCGCTCTTTTTGGTACTTCACCAATTTAAAATTCCCAAATTGACGAATAGTGTTTTGGATTTCTTGCGGCGTGTGATAGTAATTACAACGGCACCGGCTTCCTCCCAGAAAGTCGAAAGCTCGTATTTCCAACACTTTGCCGCAAGTGTGCCGCAGCAGAACTTTCCTCGCCATTCCCTCATAAGGAGAAAGAAGCTCGTACCCGCCCACATGCTCCACATAGTTCTCGAAGCGCTCCGCCTCCGTCATCTTTGCTTGACAGTGGGGGCACTGAAAACCGAGATTGAACCCGTTTGCGTTCATACAAAAATGTGTCCCGCAAACGTGCCGGAATTCTGTTATGTTCCCGGTTCCCTGTAAAATCGTATATCCGGCCACGGGCTTCGCGGTTTCATTTGGGCCAATGCCTTCTTTCAATTCTTCTACGCTCACGACCTTCATCACTTCCCAAATCCCGTTTTCGAATCCAATGTACCTGCTTAGATTTGCCCCGCGACGGTTGGTAAAACGCATGAGCTGCTTAATATCACAATCGATATGCGCTTGCCAAAAATCATGTGCATAGCGCGCGTAGGCAACATCTTCTTGGGTTACCGGCATTCCATCCAGGGAGCATCCGTGCTTCCAGCAGGCCCGCACACCGGGCAGATTATGAGCCACCCGAATATAGGGCTGCTCCTGCTGGCATTCCGGGCAAACGTTCGCCGTTTTGATAAAGCGATTGATAGAACTCCCCATCGGTGCACCGGACACGGACAGCATAATTTTGCTCTGCTGGTAGGCCGTCAAAAAAGGCGCTATCGCCGGATACTCCGTATGATTCACGAGCAAATCATAAAGTGAAAACCCACACTGTTCGCAAAAGTACAGCAAATACTGATTTGTACAACTCAAAGTGTTTTGAATGGCCTTTTCTGCCTTTTGTGGGCACACATAGGCTTTCAAAAAGCGCGTCGGCGAATCAATCCCGTTTTGTGCGGCAAGACGCACGAACCAGGAAGCCAATAATTCATTTTTATATGGGTGCAGTAAAATCCCCAACATGCCCAAGCACCTCCTCAAGCAAGTCGGCCACGACAACCGCGGGTTGTTTTCATGCCTTAATTATATCATTTATCGGTTTCAATAAAAACGGCAGGCATTAAAAATAAGATGGTTATATTCTAATATAAAAAATAAAGATAAATATACTATTAAATAAATAATGGTTATAGATGACAAGCTCCTTGTTTTGTGTTATACTGTTGTCAGAAGAAAATGACCGTTGGACGTTCTATATGGATATAGGGAGCTGAGCAAAATGTCTCGCAGGGCAAAAGAACCCGTGGCAGACGAGGCCCGCACCAGGCGGCTGGGGTTGCCGGAATTGATGGTGCAGGCAGGTCTTGGCGATGATTCCAGCTATTACGTTTTCCCAAATCCGGGCGCTGTTATCCAATGCCCAAACTGCGGAAGTCTTGCAGTAAAAATCCACACAAGTCGGACCCGCGTGATGCAAGACATCCTGCCACAAGCGCAAGGGGCGGCGCGTTTTGTCGAACTTCACTTCCAGTACAAGAGCTATCTTTGTCCCGATTGCCAAACGGTGTTCACCCCGGCCTATCAATTCGCCGCGCCGAAATCTCGCGTGACCCGCCGCTTCGAGGATTTCCTGCTCCGCGAATCCATAAACCGTTCGCTGGAAAAAGTCAGCGATATAGCAAGGCAGGCGCTTTCGGCACCCGCCATCAAGCTTATGACAGACCGCTGGGTGCAGGACAAGGAATCCACGCAGCCGCCACTGTACACACCGCAAACACTATGTCTGCTTTCGTATGAGCGCCCACAGGCGCTTGCTTTGCTGGTACTGGCGGTCGAAGGCGGTCAGGTCTACTTGACCGATGTTCTGCCGGACGCCGGCACAGACGCCATCCGCACATACTTACGCCGGTGCGAACTGCCGGCTATCCATCAGGTGCTCCTCGACATGACGGAAACCGTGTGGGAAACTGTCGCGGAAACGCTACCGCGCACGGCATTTTTGGTGGACCCCGGATTCTTTTACACCCTGGTGCGGGAACAGCTCCGCGCCACGGCCGGGGAAAAGATGCGCTGGCTGCCCATGCCGGACAAGATGGAGGTCATCTTGACGCCGCGCAAAAAAATCTTGGCAAGCCAGCAATATACGCTGCAAAAAGCCCTGGCCCGTCGCAGCGAACTGGTCAACCTGTATAACGCGATGGACGGCCTGTATGAGATACTGACGACCAACTGGTCAGAACAACGCTTGCGAGACTGGGCCGGCACCATCTGCACAAGCGGCCCGGCCGAGGTAGCGCCCATCGCCCAGCGGATGCTGGATAGTATGCCGAACATCTGCCTGTATGAGAAAGCCGGGTTCCCGGCCATGAAGTTCAGCAGCATTGGCGAGCAGATGGCCTCGCTTGCCGCCTCGCTGCGGCCGTGCTCGTTCACACTGGAAAAAGCGCGGCTGCTCTATTTGAACACGCCGGATACGATACAGGTCGAAGGCCGGCCTGCACGCCGCCTTGGCGTACCCATCGAGAAAGTTTTTACAACGCTGAAAGAGCTAAAACAAGAACAGGAAAGGATTTTTGAACCGTGACCCAGAGCAATGCAAAAATCGCCGAAGTCGGCAAAAACGCCCGCGAAAAAGAAGCCCTGATTTGGAACATCGCCAACAGCCTGTACGGCGCTTTCAAGCCGCACGAATACGGCCTGGTCATTCTGCCGATGGCCATCATCAAGCGCTTTCACGACTGCCTGCTGCCCACACTGGACGCTGTGTGGGAGCAGGACGAAAAGCTGAAAACTATGCCGGCCGAGTTGAAGGCGGGCTTTTTGAAGCGCGCTTCCGGCTATGAATTTTACAACACCAGCCACTACACGTTCGCCAACCTCCAGTCTGACCCCGAAAACATCGCGGACAACTTCCGCGATTACCTCAACGGCTTTTCGGAAAACGTGCAGGACATCCTGAGCCGCATGAACTTTGACGCCGCCGTGAGCCGCATGGTCGAGGCGGGGGCGCTGTACCAGGTCATCGTGGATTTTGGCTCCGACAAGGCCGACATGAGCCCCGACAAGGTCTCCACGGTAGATATGGGCTATATTTTTGAAAACCTTGTGCAGCGGTTCTCGGAATCGTATGATGAGGAAGCCGGCGCCCACTTTACCAGCCGCGACATCATCTACCTGATGTGCGACCTGCTGACCACCGGCGAGACGCTGACACCTGAAGAACAGCGCAACGGCATCCGCCGCACCGTGTACGACATGGCGATGGGCACCAGCCAGATGCTGACCTGCATGGAAGAACGGCTGAAAATGCTGGACGAATACGCCGACGTCAGCACCTTTGGGCAGGAAATCAACCCCTTTACCTACGGTATCGCCAAGGCGGATATGCTGATTCACGGCGGCGACCCGGACAATATGCAGTTTGGCGATACCCTGTCTGATGATAAGTTCCCCGGCTATCAGTTCGACTTCGTCATCTCCAACCCGCCGTTCGGCATCGACTGGAAGCGGGAAGCCCCCGCCGTGGAAGCCGAAAACAAGCGCGGTGATGCGGGCCGCTTTGGCCCCGGCCTGCCCAGCAAGAGCGACGGCCAGATGCTGTTCCTGCTCAACGGCGTGAAAAAGCTGAAGGACTCCGGCCGTATGGCCATCATCCAGAACGGCTCCAGCCTGTTCACCGGCGACGCCGGCTCCGGCCAGAGCAAAATCCGCCAGTATTTGATTGAGAACGACTGGCTGGACGCCATCGTCCAACTGCCCAATAACAGTTTTTACAACACCGGCATTGCGACCTATGTTTGGATTGTCACCAAAAACAAGCCGCAGGAGCACATTGGCAAAGTGCAGCTGATTGACGCCAGCGGGTGCTACGAACCCCGCCGCAAACCCATCGGCAACAAGCGCGCGGACATTACCGACGCCTGCCGCGAACTGATTGTGCGCGCGTATGGCGAGTACCGCAGCGAAACGTATACGGTACAGACGCCGGAAGGCCAGCGTCTTATCTGCAAAAGCAAGGTGCTGGACAGCGTGACCTTTGGCTATAACAAGGTCGTGGTCGAGACCCCGCTGTACAACAGCGATGGCAGCAAGGTGCTCAAGCGCGGCAAACCGGTGGCCGACCCCGCCAAGCGTGATACGGAAAACATCCCGCTGGAAAAAGACATCGACGACTATATGCGTGAGGAAGTTTTGCCCTACAACCCGGACGCCTGGGTGGACAGCGGCAAGACCAAGGTGGGCTATGAAATTCCTTTTACTCGTGTATTTTATGAGTACAAGCCTATTGAGCCGGCCGATGATATTGCCCGCCGCATTGTAACCCGTGAACACAGCCTGACGCAGAAGCTGCGGGACCTGTTTGAGGAGGATGAATGACAGAGAACAGATTTTCCACACGTCGTGTGGAAAATCTACGACAGGGCCGCTTTGAGAAAAAACGAGAACGAGGTTCAAGAATGACAAGCGAAACACAAAAGCCCCCGCGCCGCTACGAGAAGATGCGGGACAGCGGGGTGGAATGGATTGGGATGGTGCCGGAACATTGGCAAGTTCAAAAGGCCAAAAGATTCGTAGTCATCACTAATGGTTCCGACCCCAAAACCGAAGGAAATATTCCAGTTTACGGAAGTGGCGTCACAAGCTTTAAAACCTGTGGTGAATATAAAATTGGCCCTGCCGTCCTTGTGGGAAGAAAAGGGTCAATAAACAACCCACGGTATGTGGATGGTTTATTCTGGAATGTAGACACCGCCTTTGATGTAAAATCCAAAAACGAAAGTGCATTCCTAACGAAGTATTATTTCTACCTGTCGGTTTGTTTTGATTATAATTACTACAGTTCACAAACAACTTTGCCCAGTATGACGCAGGAAAGCTATAATAATATGTTCCTTCCCTATCCACCCGTTTCTGTTCAACAATGTCTTGTTGATTATTTGGGGGAAAAATGCAATCAAATCGACCAAATCGTTGCTGATATCAAAGCCAGCATTGAGGAGTACAAAGCCTGGAAAGCCAGCATCATCTACGAAGCCGTCACCAAGGGCCTTGACCCCCACGCCGAAATGAAAGACAGCGGCGTGAAATGGATTGGAAAAATCGCATCAAATTTTTCTGTAATTCGTCTAAAATATTTAATGCATGACTATAAAGCCGGGCCTTTCGGAAGCTCGCTTATTACGGATAAACTAAACCGTACAGGTGATATTTTGGTTTATACACCAGAACACATTGCACGTCAATCAACCAAAACTGAGCATGACTTATTCCTTCCCCCCGACAGGCTCTCTAAAATGTCTCCATTTTTAGTAACAACCGGAGACATAATTTTCCCAATCGTAGGTTCCCTGGGGCGCGCTATGGTTGTTACCTCCAATATGCCAAAAGGTATTATCAATCAACGTCTGGCAAAATTCAGTCCAAACAAAGAAATTGTTGATACCAACTATTTTATGTGGTTGTTTGGCCGAAGTGACTTCTATTCACAATATATTGAAACCCGGTGTAGAGGTTCCATAATTGTAAACCTTACAAAGTCTATTGTTTCCGATATGCCAGTTGTATTGCCCCCAGATTTGCAAACGCAAAGAAGAATAGCAAAATATCTACAGGAAAAGAGTGGTATTATAGACTCTTTGGTTAAAGAAAAAGAAGCACTTATTTCCGACCTCGAAACTTACAAGAAATCCCTTATCTATGAAGTTGTAACCGGCAAGCGGGAAGTTGTGTAAAGGGGTATTTATATGAAAACGGATGTTGACGAACTCAAAACAGAAACAAAAGTGAATGAGGCGCACCTTGGCTATATTCAAAGCGTCATTACACGGATGGGGCAAAATTCCTTCCAGTGCAAAGCCTGGTGTATCACACTGGTATCCGCACTTTTGGTAATTTACCTGGAACAACCAAACGGGAAGCCACATCCCGAATGTGCCTACATAGCTGGTGCCGTTGTGGTTTTGTTTGGACTGTTAGATTCTTATTACCTATATTTGGAGCGCGGTTATCGTTATCTGTATAATGTGGCAGCCCATTTGGTTGCAGGCGTTTCGGTTTCAGACTATGACATGAGGATACCCAAAGAAAAAAGAGCTATTTGCAACTATTTTGAAGCGCTTTTTTCAATCAGCGTAGGTTTGTTTTATGTGTGTGTTTTGGTCTTGCTATACGTCCTTGTGACGTTCGTTAATATTTGAAGGGGATGTCAATTTATGGCTCAAAAAGTTTTTACCTCCTATAAGTATTGGGACACTAATGTTGCGACTTTATATGACAGTCACTATTCTTGTCTTTTTGAACCAACAAAGGTTCGGGACTATGTGACGCGCTTTCAAACTGCTGCGACCCAGCAAGGAATTGTTATTAACAAAGGCGAGACTGACGGCGAGGATATGTCGAGACTCACGGAAAGTACAATCCGTGTTAAACTATGGAATCGAATTTACGACAGCACGGTAACGGTCGTATTTATTTCTCCCAATATGCGCGAATGGGGAAAACCAGAAAATCAGCAGTGGATTCCCCGCGAAATTTCTTATTCACTTCGTGAACAATCCCGCAGCGACAGAACAAGTTATCCCAATTCATTGGTTTTTGTGATTCTTCCTGACCGTAGCGGCCATTATGACTATTTCCGCTCGATGTACCATTTTACGATTGTTGCTGAAAACATTAACAACGGCTATGGCGAAGTAGTAGAGTGGAATCGCTTCATTCAAAACATCGCCTTCTACATTGAATGTGCCAACACACGACGCCGCAATACACCGGATTATAAAATCGTAAAAACTGTATAACGAAGAAGGAGCAGCCACATTGAACTCAACGCAAACTTTTGCGCAATACCTACCGCAAATCATAAATCTTGCTTCTATATTACTCAGTTCTTTTGTTGGTGCGTTTTTAGCACTGGCTGGTAATATTATTTTCAAAAAGCTACAAGAACACGGTCGAGTAGCCCTGTATGCGCGCATTGTGCATTCTCAATCTGAAAAACATAACACCTGGGGGTATTATCGCAGTAATGCGCAAACCGGATTATATTTGCAAATACCGATTTGGTTAGAAGTAACCAATACCTGTGGAGTGCCCAGAGTTTTGCGCGATATTAACTTATATGCCTATTCTAACGGTGAAGAGGTGGCCGCTTTTACGCAAATCCAATGCATTGAAGATACGAATAAAATTATATTGGGTCAGAACGAGGCGTATACGGTCGTCATTCCCGAAAAGAGTTGCAAACGATTTGGCATGGAGTTTTTCTTGCATCAACCAGAGATGCCCACCAATCATTCTGCCTTTGATAAAATTGTTCTAGCTTATTACGATGAGCGTGATATTTTTCATGCGTTTGATTTTGCGACAGTAGAAACATGCTGGACTGAAGGGGCTTTGCGGCGTCCCAAAGTTTGGTTTAGGTTGAAAGAACAGCGAGTTCGCCATAAGCAGCGGAAAGACGCAGAATTGCCATGCGCGCAGTAAGTTGTCTGATTCTATTTGGGCCAATTTGAAATATGCGAGGTGTCCACCCATGTCCATCCCTCTCTACCACGGCAGCAACACTGTCGTTGAATTCCCCGAAGTGCGGCGCACGAAGTACACCAAGGATTTTTCCTGGGGCTTCTATTGCACCAACAACTATGACCAGGCCCGCAAGTGGGCCAATCGTAATCCGCACGGCGTCGTCAATTTCTACACCTACACGCCGGACCCCGCCCTGCGCGTGCTGAAGTTTGACGGCATGAGCGACGAATGGCTGGACTTTATCGGCCGCTGCCGCGCCGGGTTTGTCCATGATTACGACATCGTCGAAGGCCCGATGGCGGACGATACCATCTGGAACTACGTCAACGACTTTTTGGCGGGCAACATCAGCCGCCAGGCGTTTTGGGAGCTAGCCCGCTTCAAACACCCCACCCATCAAATCAGCTTCCACACCATCCGGGCGTTGGCCTGCCTGGAATTTGAAAGGAGTGAACCTCTGCATGACCGCTAAGCGAAAAGACGACGTCTACTACGTTTGCAGCCTTATCGAATTCATCGCCCGCCAGACCAAAAACCATCGCGGAACGGTGGCGGCGCGCATCGGGCACGACGGCATCGCCCGCCTGCTGGACGCCGCCGAGGTCAACCACTGCCTGAGCTTTGAACAGGTGGCGGATGAGGTGATAGAAGCTTACGGCATCACCCCCGGCGACTTTGACACCGTGGCCGGCTGCGAATACACGGTGCCTGGCTACCTGGACATCGGCCGCGTCTACCAGACCCTGGTGCTGGACACCATGCAGGACGATGCCGCGCAGGCCATTCTCGATGTGTTTACCTCGTTCCTCAGCGATGAGATTTCCAACTTCAATTCCAGCGTGTATTACAGCAACCCGGATTACCTGCGCTGCTCCTACCTGGAAGGCAAACTGTTGGCGTAAAGGAGTGCCCCCATGCCCGACAACGAAAAACAATTTGAAACCGATATCGAGTCTTTTCTGATTTCCCCGGCCGGCGGCTGGCAGAAGGCCACCGACGCCGGTTACCGCAGCGAAACCAGCAAAGGCATGGCGCTGGACCTGGAGACCCTGCTGCAATTTGTGCAGAGCACCCAGCCCATCACCTGGCAGCGGTTTGTGCGCCAGTGCAAGGTGGAACCGCAGCGCAAATTTTATAAAGCCTTTCAGGATGCGGTGGACGCCGACGGCCTGATTGCGGTGCTGCGCCACGGGTTCCGGTATCGCGGCATGGAGTTCCGCGTCTGCTATTTCAAGCCGGAATCCACCCTGAACGCCACCGCCAACCGCAACTACCAGCAAAACATCTGCCAGTGCGTCCGCCAGTGGCATTACACCCACGAAAACAACAACAGTGTGGATATGATGCTGGCGGTCAACGGCATCCCGGTGGTGGCGCTGGAGCTGAAAAACCAGTTGACCGGCCAGAGCATCGACGACGCTAAAATGCAGTGGATGAACAGCCGCGACCCGCGCGAAGATTGCTTCCGCCTGAACCGCCGTGTGCTGGCGTTTTTTGCCGTCGACCTGTACAACGCCGCCATGGCCACCGAGCTGAACGGCGAAAAAACCTATTTTCTGCCGTTTGACCAGGGCAGCAACGGCCCCGGCCAGGACGGCGGCGCCGGCAACCCCGCCACCGAAGACGGCGACTATGTGACCTCGTACCTGTGGAAAGAGGTTCTGCAAAAGGACAAGCTGCTGGATATTTTGCAGAAGTTCATCAGCTTCCAAGTCACGCGCGAGCACATCCGCCAGCCGGACGGCAGTATGCGGCAGGTGGTCAAGCGGCGGGTCATCTTCCCCCGGTATCACCAGTTGGACGTGGTACGCAAGCTGATTGCCGACGTTAAAGAGAATGGACCTGGCCATAACTACTTGATTCAGCACAGCGCCGGGTCCGGCAAGTCCAACAGCATCGCCTGGACAGCCTACCGCCTGGCCAGCCTGCACAACGAGGACAACGAGCCGATTTTCACCTCGGTCTTTATCATCACCGACCGCACAGTGCTGGACGCCCAGTTGCAGAACACTGTCAGCGGCTTTGACCACACGCTGGGCAGCGTGGTCAACATCGACGAAAAGAAGAACTCGGCGGACTTGTTGCAGGCCATCCGGGACGGCCGCCGCATCATCATTACCACGCTGCAAAAGTTCCCGGTCATCTACAAAGAAGTGGGTGATACCACCGGTAAATCCTTTGCCGTCATCGTGGACGAAGCGCATTCCTCCCAGACCGGCACCAGCGCCATGAAGCTGAAAGCCGCCCTGGCCGATACCTCTGACGCGCTGAAGGAGTACGCCGAACTGGAAGGCATTGCTGAAGACGAAGAGGATGCCCGCCAGGATAAGCTGGTGCAGGAGATGGTCGCCCAGGGCCAGCACAAAAACTTGAGCTTCTTTGCCTTTACCGCCACCCCAAAGGACAAAACGCTGGAGATTTTCGGCGTGCCGATGGCCAACGGCAAGTTCCGCCCGTATCATATCTACTCGATGCGGCAGGCCATTGAAGAAGGGTTCATCCTGGATGTTCTGGCCAACTATACCACCTACAAGACCTGCTACCGCATTGCCAAAAACACGCCGGACAACCCCGAAGTGCCCACCGCACAGGCCATCAAGCTGATTCGCCGCTACTCAGAGCTGCACCCCTACAATTTGCAGCAGAAAGCGGCCATCATCGTGGAGACCTACCGCGACATCACCCGCCACAAAATCGGCGGGCGCGGCAAAATGATGGTGGTCACGGCGTCCCGCCTGGCGGCGGTGCGCTATGTACAGGAGATTCGGCGCTATATTGCCGCCAACCATTATGACGACCTGGAAGTGATGGTCGCCTTTACCGCTTCGGTAGTTGACCCGGACGACCCGCAGGGCATCGAATACACCGAAAGCGGCATGAACGTCGACAGCAACGGCAACCATGTGGCCGTCACGCAGACGCAGAACGTCTTCCACGATGAGGGCAACATCCTGGTGGTGGCCGAAAAATTCCAGACCGGTTTTGATGAACCGCTGCTCCACACCATGATTGTGGATAAAAAGCTGCGCGATGTAAAAGCGGTGCAGACCCTCAGCCGCCTGAACCGCACCTGCCCCGGCAAAAACGACACCTATATCCTCGACTTCGTGAACACGGCCGAGGAAATCCAGGCGGCGTTCCAGCCATATTACCAGGAAACGGTCCTGTCGGAAGAAATCAATGTGGACCAAATCTACAAAGTGCAGGAAGAACTCCGCAGCTATAAGGTTTATTCCAACGCCGATGTGGAGCTGGTCGCGGGCATCTACTTTGACCCCAATACCAAAAAGACCGACAGCATCCAGGCGCGGGTGACCAACGCCCTGAAGCCTGCGGCAGAAACCTACAACAAACTAACCGCCGACCAGCGGTACGAGTTCCGCCGTACCATCCGCAAGTTTGTCAAATGGTACAACTACATCAGCCAAATCGTGCGCATCTTCGACAAAGACCTGCACAAAGAATTTGTGCTGTGCTCGTATCTGGTGCATCTGCTGCCCAGCGACCCCAAACAGATTTGGAAGTTGGGCGACCGTGTACGCCTGGAGTATTACCGGCTGGAAAAAACGTATGAAGGTTCGATTGAACTGGAAGAACACCCCAGCGAACTGAAGACCGGCACGAAGAAAGGCGCCGGCGGCGACCGGGAACGCAAAAGCCCATTGGAAGAAATCATCGAAAAAGTCAACGAGTATTACAAGGGCGAGTTCACCGAAGGCGATAAAGTCATGATGGAGAACCTGCGCCGGAAGCTGAATGCAGACCCGAAATTGAAAAAATCCGCCCAGCAGGACGGACAGCAAATCTTCGAAAACAATGTATTCCCCAAAATCTTCGGGGAAACGGCACAGACTTCCTATATGGAGAATTATCAGGCCTATCAATCGCTGTTTACTGATGCCGCCAAATACCGTGCCATGATGACGGCTATGGCCGAAGTCCTGTACAACGATTTGCGTAAAGAGTAATACGCCATGTACACATACTCCGTTTCTTCCAGAGCCAAGACTGTGCCGCAGCCTCACGGCGGGTATCTGCCTTTGCAGTCGTTTACTTCCCGCGTCATGCAGGACGACTTCGCCCTAAAGGAAGGCGAAAACGTCCCCGCCGGTATCATCGGCCAGACGGTCGATTACATGAGCCGTTTTATCTCCAGCCCAGTAACGGCAAAAGACGCCTTTCTCGTTTCGTTGCTCGGCACCGCCCTGGCCGGGAGACCGCAGCGCGGCGAAGAACTCGTTGCCCAAATCAACGGGTTGGACGACGTTTCGCTGTGCGCCGCTTGCAAGTTGGCCAGCTATGACTCATATGCTCGTTCCTCTCAAGCCGTTCCTCCGACTATATCCGAGCCGGAGCCAAACCATAGTACACTTTTCAACATCCGGCTGATGGTGACCCGTATGGTGCGCTTTTTCGCAGAATACGGACCTGTAACAGCCGACGGATTTACGATGGAAGGAGGTTATACCGATATCGTCAGTTGCGGTGATGGTGATTTTTTGACCAGAGATACTTTATGGGACATCAAAACGTCAAAGAATCCACCCAAACCAAAAGATACCTTGCAAGTCCTGATGTATTACATCATGGGCAAACATTCCTGGAACGAATGCTTTCGGACCATTCAAAACGTTGGTATCGCGAACCCACGACTGAACCAAATCTGGTTGCTGAATGCCGGCATGATACCTGCCGCTGTCATTCAGCAGGTTGAAAAAGATGTGATTGGTTACTGACACACGGATTGCCAAATGGAGGGCTATTTACCATGAAGAATGAATTGTGCATTTCCCGCACGACCGGCGACAAAGCCATGGAACGTCAAGTGGAACTGTCCAGAGGGAATCGTTTTGAAGAACCAGTTTCCCTGACCATGTACGACGCAGAAACGGAAAACGAAGTTGGTTTTATCCACGGCACAATCTATTTTGCGGATGTTTTGTCTGAATTTTGCCCGGAAGTCATCCGGCGCGTACAAAACGACCCCCTGACCGACGAGATGACCTGCTCAGTTTTGGAACGAGAGTATACCTCGCCAACGGACCGCAATGTCCTTACGCTGGCCGAGCCTATCGCCATCGCCAGTTACATTTCGCAAGAAGACGTCCTGGAGGCTCTTCAGGAATTCGTGGAAAGCTATTACGGGTATACTCTTCACGCTATCTACTCGTACAAGTTCCCGGACGAAAAGTTGCCCCGATACCAGTCTGACGGGCGCCAATACGTATTCTATCCTGGAGAAGACATAACCAATGTTGAGGGGCTTTTCCTCTACGAGTATGAGGTGTAAGCCGTTCGGGTTACGGGTTGCCCCTGCTTAAAGAGTGCAAAGTCCTACGCCGTATAACAAATCCCCCTATTTTGTTTGACAGTACAGCCTGTATCAATGGCAAGCAAATATAAAACCTCCGGTTTCTTGTCGCATATATAGTTGGACCTTTCCGTTTGCACTGTGTCTGTTTTTTGAAAGATATCGCGGATATAGTTGGCTCCAAATCATCAAAAGAAGCCCTTTTTGTCGCATATATAGTTGGACCACAACAATTTTGATATCCCCGCGCCGGCTTTTGCCCGGCGCGGGGATGTTTGCTGTTTGGGGCGCCGCC
>ERZ1643249.2262-NODE-2262-length-18251-cov-10.252143_pt1 | contig 18251 bp, 11 predicted proteins | sample MGYA00579263_ERZ1643249 | MGnify/ENA primary metagenome ERZ1643249 (study PRJEB29033, sample SAMEA4952264) | chicken gut metagenome | biome: Broiler Chicken; feature: Gastrointestinal Tract; material: Caecum | place: Ireland | collected 2018 | study: Broiler... | reverse complement strand
TGGTTTTGTCGCGCTGGATCGGCTGCCGTCCGGTGCCGCAAACAAAAAAACACCCATCGGACTCAAGGAGTCCCTGGCGGGTGTAAGGTTCGTGACTGCCGTAGGCTGTAAGACCAGCTGGGAAAGAACAGTGCCGCGTCTTGATGGCGTAATAGCCGTGATCGATGCCAATGTTCATGGGGTTTGCCTCACTTTCGTTTTTCGTTGAGATTTGCGGATCTATGTAAACGGCCGGTAGATAACTTTTCTCCCAGCCGGTAAATTTATACTAGGGGGAGAGGTGTGGAGAGATTAACTATTAAAAGTCAACCTCAAGAAGTGAATGGTGGTGGTGAATATGAGATGGCGCAAAAAGGCATAGCAAAGCAGAGGCTCGCAGGAGCCCCGACACAGGCTAACAAGAAAACGCTACGCTGCTGAGGTGCAATACGGTCGCCCAGATTTCTCCATAGCAAAAATAAGACGAACAAGTTTCTTCGCGGCGTGAGAGATGGCAACGTTGTAGTGCTTTCCCTCTGTCCGCTTCTTGGCGAGATAAGCGGCAAAGATCAAGTCCCACTGGCAGACGTACTTGGTTGCGTTGTAAAGTGCATAGCGCAGGTATCGTGAGCCGCGCTTTTCCATATGCGGATAACAATTTTTGAGTTGCCCGGACTGGTAAGTTGAGGGAGACATCCCGGCATAGGCCAATAACTTGTCCGGGGATTCAAACCTTGAGAAGTCGCCAACTTCAGCAAGGATCATGGCAGCCATACGGAAGCCCATTCCGGGGATGGTGGTAATGGGAGAATGAAGCTCATCCATAATAGATTGGATTTGTTCTTCGATTTCAGCAATTTCATTATCCAGTTCACGGATGAGCCGGATAGTGTGCTGTAATTCAAGGGACTTGGCGGGCATCCAAGAACCAATAGAGTTTCTGGCAGCCTTTCGGATTTCAAGAGCCATATCCCGTTTGTAGCGACCTTTCGAGGCGGTTTCAAGAAGTGCTTTCAGCCGTGCCAAATGGGTTGCGGCAACCTGTTTAGCGCCAGGAAACTCCTCCAGCAGAGCGTACACAGAAGCAATATGCAGAGAGGGAACGAGTTTTTCCAGTTCTGGGAACAGGATGCAAACCAATCGGGCAATGGAACTTTTCAGCTTGGCACGCTCTTTCACCTTGTCAAAACGATATCTGGTAAGTGACTTTAGTTCCTCGGTGTGGTATGCCGTATCTGTGTAGGGGTTGAGGCTTGCATCGGATAACAACATAAACGCAATCGTTCGTGCATCCACCCGGTCGGTTTTTGTTTTTCGCAGACTGAGGCTCTTTCGGTAAAGGTTTGTACGCAAGGGGTTCAGGACATAGGTGGTTAGACCATTGTCAAGAAGAAAACCGAGCAGATTGTAGCTGTAATGCCCGGTTGCCTCAAGCCCTACCTTTATTTTGTCCTGTGTGCTGGTGCAATCCTGGATTCTTCGCAACAGACAGTGAAATCCGTTTATGGTGTTGGGGATAGTGAACACATCCGACAGAACTTCACCATCAGAAGTGACGATGAAACAATCGTGCTTATCTTTTGAAACATCAATGCCAACAGAAACCATCATAACAAATACCTCCGACGAAAAATGTGATGCTTCATCCACAGAGCGCCTTACTTTTGTAGCCTTGTTCCACATAAACCGTCTAGCGGTATTTAACTGATTAACAAAATGTAAGGGACTGTGGTTGGAACCTCTCCAGAACCATCTTGTGGTAGGGGGAAATGCACCGATCCGCAGCATCCCTTACAGTGTAGCACAGCCCTTGGGGAGGGGCTTTAATAACTACGACTCTATAATACAAGGGGGAAAAACCAAAGGCCGCTCAGTTCTGGCATTACCAGAAACCGAGCGGCTAAAAATGGGCGCACTTGTCCTATAAACTTTCGCATTATGCGTCCAGGTATTTTGAAGTCTGCATATAGACTATTCAGAAGTGTTTTGGTCCTTTCGACGGGCTATTTCTGCCTGTTCAACGGGCAGCTTCTTCTCCACATTCCAGAACATCACCAGTACTGCGCATAAAAAGAATCCGATGGTCTCCACCCAGATATAGCTTATCGTGATGGTATTCTGCACCACCGCAGACTGGGCCGCTGTGCCTAGAGCCACATCGGCAGCCTGGTCATACCCGGCAGCGTTGAGCATGCCGGAAAAGATTGCATTGCAGATAGGAGTACCAGCCACCATGATGGAGCTGTAGATACTCATGGTCAGCCCATCGGTACGGATGCCCCGGCGGTACTCGATGTGGTCGATGACATCGGCCAGCATAGCCAGAATCAGGTAGCAGGCCGGGGCAGATCCGAAGCACTTGAGTGCCACGCCCACCGCAACGGGCACGATCTGACCATTGCCCAAAGCGGCGATGACGCCGCCCACCGTGCCCAGCAGCATACCAATCATGCAAACCAGCCGCTTGGAGAACCTGTTGGACAGCGGTACCACAAACAAGGCAGCCACCGCCATGGGAATGGCCCCCAGGATGGCAAGCAGAGACTGGGACGCCCCCCAGGCATCCGCTGATCCGAAAAAGGTGTTGTCCATGACCCATTTGCAGAAGTATGCCATGGAACCGTTTTTCATGGCGCCCGCCCACTGGAAAGACAGGTAAAACACCATGACGATCCACCACCACTTTTCGCTAGCAACAGCCCGGAGCTGGTCGGACAGAGGCGCAGCTGCCGACCGATCCACTCTGTTCCGGCCCGCGCGGATCTGCTCTTCCGTCACCCGTTCCCGGGTGAACTTGTATTGCAGCAGGATGGTCAGGGCCGTAAACACGGCCACAGCCAGCATGGCAAGAAACCACCGGTGCTGGTCCTCCTTCAGGGCGAAGGAGACCAGCATGGGGAAAATCATGGATCCCACCCCCATGACCCCAAGACCTGCCACATTAGTGAAGGATGCCAATGCGCTGCGCTGTTGGGAGTTGCGGGTAGAGACGGGAATCAGGGTAGAGTTGGCCGTATTATAGATGGGATACGCCACTGCATAGAACAGGTTGTACGCAATGGCAATCCAAACCATCCGGGCCACACCCGTAAAGGGAACAATGAACATGAGCACCGACGCTACCGACATAGTCAGGGCACTGAGCAACACCCAGGGCCTGGCCTTGCCGGCCAGGCAGCGAGTGCGCTCAATGAGCTGTCCTACAATCAGGTTGGCTGCCACGATGAGTATGGTGGAAAACAGCTGGAGTGCCGTCAGAAAGTTGAGATCCAGCTTCAGAACGTCGGTAAAATAGTTTTGGAGAATACTGGTATAAATACCGGAAGCCAGCAATGCGCCGAAAGGACCGATAAAGTAGCCGAAAAGCATCTCCGGCAGGCGGACTTCCTCGCTTTTGATCAAGGATGCCGCCAGCGGGCTGGTCCAGAACCCGGTTTTCTGTTCGCGCAAGGAGAATCCTTCCTTTCGTTATTCGAGTTGGCAGGTAGGAGCGACCCGGATGAGAAACCGGAGCCGATAGTCCCGCCGGGCGTCATACAGGAATTCCGGGGCAATGGCCGGTCCACAGGCCCCGGTGCCAATGCCCTGCTGGAATGCCTGTACCGTCACAAAGGTGCCGGTGCGCACTTCATCCCGGCGGTGGCTCATACCCAGCAGTGCCCGGTCCGTATAAGGCTTGACTCCCAGTTCAAAAGGCTTTTCCAGAGCCGTGAAGATCACGGTCACCCGCCCATCACTGAAAGCGGCCGTGACACAGTCGCAACGGTTGCCGCTCTCCTGGGGGCGGATGTTCGGTTCTGTCATGTCAGACACCCGGCACTGCACTCTTCCGATCGGGAACTGTTCTTTCATATCGCAGTAACTTTCACCTGTCCGGCCGGTATAGTCCACCTGGTCAAAGGACTCATCCAGGCAGAAGCACTTGCCAAAACGAGGCAGCGTGCCGCCTCCACGCTCACAATGAATGGAGCTGGTCACCAGGATTCCGTCGGAGGCTCCTTCGTATGTATCAGTTACCAGGAAACGGGCCTTTCGGTTGGTGACCCGTGTCACCACGCGGTAACCGTTGGCCGTAGCTTCGCAGGAGACCAGCGTTTCCCGCTGATCGGCATATGGAGCCATGGTGTTGCGGAACAGCGCATCCGTGTCATTATCGGTGGGGGCGCGGTACAGCAGGGTAAATTCCTCCGCTGCCGTAAGTCGGCGACCCTCCCCCAGGTCCAGGACAAATCGGCCTTCCTCCACGGTGCAGGTTTTGGGCAGCGGCTCTGCGGCGGGAGCGGTGGGCAGTTGCTGAGCCAACACCAGCTGTTCTTCGGAAACTGTACGGCCGGTGCGGGTGTCCACCGCCGTGACCACGGCGGACAGTTCCCCCTTCACCGTCTGTCCCAGGGACAAGCGGATTACCCGACGGCTGAGCGGCGGCACATCCGGCATGATCGTGTACAGGCTGCCGTCATTCCACCGTACCGTCAGGGCATATCGACTTCCTGAAGAGAAGGCGGTGGTGTTGAACAGTTCAAAGGACTCGCCTTCCAGGTGACGCACCCGGACAGGCCGGTAGACGAACCGGATGATCTGCGCACCAGCCGAAGGAGTTCGGTCGGGGTAGAAGAGGCCGTCCACACAGAAATTCCCGTCGTGGCTCCATTCGCCGTGATCGCCACCGTAGGTGTAGCTTCCATCGGGGTTCAGTATCGCATGATCCACCATTTCCCAGACGCAACCGTCCATCAGGTTGTCGTAGCGGTAGATTTGTTCCCAGTAGGCCTCCACGTTGCCAGGGCCCACCCCCATGGCATGGGCGTATTCACAGAGGAAGTAGGGCCGATCATTCAGGGGTTTCTGCTTCCGACGGTGTTTCCCCACCGCCTGCACCGAAGCCACAGGAGGATACATCTCGCTACCCACATCATAGGCGATCCGCTTGCAGTGAACCGCGCTTTCGTAGTGGACCGGCAAGCGCGTCCGAGCCTTCAGCCATGCGTACATCTTGTCGGTATTGTGGTATCCGCCTGCCTCGTTGCCCAGGGACCACATCAGAATGCAGGTATTGCGGTGCAACTTGTCCCGCTCATACAGCCGGGCTATGCGGTCCAGGTAATGGCCTTCCCACCGCGGGTCGTGGCTGATGGTATTGTAGGTGGGGGGGAGCTGCATAGACCAGGTTCCATGGGTTTCCAGATCGTTCTCGTCCACGATGTACAACCCGTATTCGTCCGCCAGTTCCAGCAGAAGTGGGTCTGGAGGATAGTGACTGGTGCGCACCGTATCGATGTTGAATGCCTTGCACAGCTTCATGTCCCGCTGGATCTCTGCCGGGGTCATGGTATAGCCGTTAGTGGGGCTGGTATCATGGTGATTGACACCATGCAGCTTGAGCAGCCGCCCGTTCAGAAAAAACTTGTCTCCCCGGATCTGTACTTCTTTGAAGCCTGTGCGTACCTTGACGCAGGCGGCTGAGGTTTCAAAGTACAAATCATAGAGGGTGGGGTCCTCGGCATTCCATTCTGTCACTGTCAGGTCCTCAAAAGTCACCGTGGCAGTTCCTTGCCGGGCCGGCACAGTCGCCTGCCGGTGCAGACCATGCCCTTCCAAGGTAAAGGTCACATCGGTGTCCGCGTAGGTTTCAGCCGTCAATGTCAGGGCATAGGTATCGCCGGTCTTGCGGGCATCGGCATCCAGATCCCAGAAATCTGCCGGTTCGTCAATTCGTAGCAGTACATCCCGGAAGATTCCGTTGTTTCGGAACATGTCCTGGTCTTCCAGGTAGGTACCGTTGCACCAGCGGTGTACCACCACCAAGAGCTCATTGCGCCCGGTGTGGAGCTTTCCGCTCAGATCAAATTCGGCAGTGTTGTGAGCACCTTCTGAATAGCCGACAAACAGGCCGTTCACATACAGATCCAGGCAGCTGGCAACCCCCAGGAAGGACAGGGTAAACCTTTTTTCGGGATCATCCACTGTCAGAAAGCGGCGGTACACCCCTACAAAGTTGTACTCTTCCCCAGGGTCCTTGTACCGCAGGGAGATTTTCTGGTCCACCCCCATCCAAGAGAAAACGCGGTCCACCTTGCCGATGGTGGGGATCTGCGGCGGGTGGAAGGGAAATTGGTAACGAATGTTGGTATAAAAAGGCCGCTCATATCCCCGAAACTGCCAGCAAGAGGGCACGTCGATGGTAGCAAACTTGACCTGGTCAGTGTCCAGTTGCCGGGGCAGTTCCGCCGGGCGAGGGTAGAATTTAAAGTCCCACAGGCCATTCAGGCAACGGACCTTTGGGGAACGATAGCGCTTTTCTGTCAGGGAAACAGCGTCTGCCTCCGGCCTGGCAGGATACGGGATAAAGTAACTGCGGGGCGGCAGCTTGTTCACCTCAAACACCGGAAAGGTGTGGTAGTTGGAGGTGTTCAGTGTATATTGCATAGGACGTCCTCCTTACGGAAGTTCAGCAGACCGGCACGTAACAGGTATTCTGGAGGGTGCTGTCGGTCACAGTCAGTTCTACCGGCCCGGATCCGTCTGCCAGCACCACAGCCAGAGCCCGGCCATAGTAAGTGTCGCACTCATCGCTCAGATAGCCGATAGGATTGTATGGACAGCCACTGCCCAGGCCCAGCAACCGTCCACCGCTGACTTTGACCTTTAACCGTCCGCGAGCCAGTGGTTTAACAGTCCCGGCTTCGTCGGAGTATTGAAGCCGCACAAAGACCAAATGTCCGGAAGCAGCCGATAGTTCTTCCGGCAGAGCTTGCAGCAGGGTTGCCTTCCCGGCGGTGTGTAGAGCGTTACGGCCCGTCTCCTGCCCAGCCGTATCGTAGACAACGGCTTCCAAGGTGCCCGGAGCATAGGGCAGGCGGAACCGGGCCACGCAATTTCTGACCGGCTTGCGTTCCACCGTTTTGCCATTGAGCTGCAGTTCCACTACATCTCCTCGGGCATAGACTTCCACATCCGCCGGGCGGCCCTCACAGCCCGCCCAGCTCCAACTCTCCAGAGCGTTGGACATCCGCCAGGCTGAAGGCGAATGTTTTTCCCCGGTGTGATCCACCGGACACACGGCCAGGCGGGGCCCGCTTTCCAGTTCAAAGGCCACCCGGGTGTACAACATTTCCCCCCAGGGGGACCCGGTCAGATCCAGTCGGCCACTGCCGGCCGCCATCCAACCGGGTCCGTGGGAAAAGTCGGGGGCATAATCGGCATATTCCCAGGCGCCGATTCCCACCTCACCCAGATAATCCATTCCGGCCCACACAAAGTCTCCCAGAACCCGGGGTTCCTTCTTTGCCAGGGCATAGAACCGGGCCGCATCCTTACAGAATGTTTCGCTGCCTAGGATCAGCCGATCCGGGTATTTTTTCAGATCGTGGCGATAGCGGTAAATGCCATAATTATACCCAGCCACATCCATTCTAGCAAAGGCATCCCGTGTTTTCCAGTCGCAGGGAGGCAGTGTTGCCCCCCGCTTCATGAACTCATCCCCCAGGAGCCCGGCTAGGTTGTTAAAGAACTCGCTGCCCACCGCCTTTTTCTTTTTTTCCTTGCCCCGATGTTCGGCCCGCATAGCTTCTTTTTTTGCCTTGGCATCACTGTACACCCCGAAGCCCGCCGAACTCAGGAAATTGAAGAAGATGTTCACCCCGCAGCTCACAGGCCGGCTGGCATCCAGGTGATGGAGCCAGTCGGTCAATTCGCCGGTGAGGGCGATCCCTTTGGGCTGTGCAGTCTCGCTGACCTCATTACCGGTAGAGTATAGGATCACCGAAGGGTGGTTGTAATCCTTGTCCACCATATCCTGCAGGTCCTGTTTCCACCAATTGGAAAAGTAGGTGGCGTAATCATATTCGGTCTTATGGATGTACCACATGTCCACATATTCATCCATGACCAGCATTCCCAGGCGGTCGCATGCATCCAGTAACGCTTTGGAGCAGGGGTTGTGGGCAGAACGCAGGGCATTGTACCCGGCATCCCGCAGCAGGCGAACCTTGCGGAATTCTGCATCAGCGTAACAGCACGCCCCAAGGAGCCCATTGTCATGGTGGATGCAGGCCCCCCTCAGGATGACCCGTTTCCCGTTGAGCAGCAAACCATCGCACCCCCATTCAAGGGTGCGCAGACCGAAGCTGGTCTGCGCCGCATCGGCGCCAAAGAAGACCCTGCAAGTATACAGAGCAGGCGTTTCAGGGCTCCACGGAGCAGCCCCCGGCAGTTCCAGCGTCAGAACGGCCTGTCCATTACTGCTAGTACTTCCTGCAGCCAGAACGGCGTCTCCACTCCTCACCTCCACCTCTACAATGCCGCTGCCGGTGGTCTCCACCGTGATCTCAGCCGTAGGCGGATCTAGGGACAACGTACGAATCTTCAGCCCATTGGGTTTAATATGTTCGATCGGTGCAGTCCAGAGGGTCACCGGACGGTAGATGCCCGCGCCGGAATACCACCGGCTGTTGGGCTGATCGGCGTTGCGGGCAATCACCTGCAACCGGTTGGGAGTTTTCCGTTCCAAGTGCGCGGTCAGGTCTACATAGAAATTGGTATACCCATAGGGCCGGAATGCCAGCCTGACACCGTTGAGCCAAACTTCAGCATTGCGGTACACACCCTCAAATTCCAGGACCAGCACCTGGCTGTCCCACTCGGGCTGATAATCGAAGATTTTTTCATACAGATAGTCCCTGCCGACAAACCAGCCTGTATTCGTACCGCCGGCGCTTTCCCGGGTACGGGGTTCTGCCAGCATGGCATCATGGGGCAAGGTGACCGGCGTGCCGTCGCCCTGCTCCTCCAGATGGCGGCAGGTCCAGTTTTGGTTGAAATCATGACCGAGCATAGTTTTTGATTTCCTTCCTAATTTTGCTGTTGCTGTACCACAAAACCGTCCGAGGTGGAGCCCCGGACGGCCAGTGTATAGTTCAGAGTGAACTACATTCAGTTAGCCGTAGGTGTGGGAGGCGATCTGCTCCCCATTCAGCCATACCTCAGCGTTGTGATAAACTCCTTCAAACTCCAAGATCACATCCCGATCGGTCCATTCTATCGGGGCAGTGAAGGTCTTTTCATAGACGTAATCCCGCCCGGCGAACCATCCGGTGTTGGTTCCTCCTGCCCATTCCGCCGCGCGGGGCTCGGCGAGCATGGCATCATGTGGGATGTTCACTGTACGTTTTTGTGATTCCTCGCCCAGACGAGAAAAGAACCAGTTGGAGTCCAGCGCTTGTCTGAACATAAAAAATAGCCCTTCCTTTCAATGGGTCGGACCGGCGGTAAACTACCGGCCGATCCGACTTATTTATCTGCTTTTTGTCTGCTTCATAAAGCTGGATAGAATCGCAATGATGATTGTAATCAGCATTGCAATCATAAAAAAGGTAATCATGGGAATGGATGTTCCGGTCTCTCCCAGTCCATTTCCGCTTATTTTAGCGGAGATATTGACCAGTTGCGAACTGATATAGGTGGCCGCCGCCCCCATATAACACGCCCCAGGTAAAATCATAAAAAAATGTATTTTGCAGAAGAGTCCCACACAAGCGCACCCCGCACCAATCAATAGAAGAACAGGCGGTATAGCATAGAAATCATTGACCGACATTCCATAAAGCAAAATGATTATCGCAACTATCACAGACACCACAGGAGAAACCAGTCCAATATAGAATCCAAGGGGTTTCTCTTTGAAAATTCCGCTCATATTGTACCTCCAGTTTTTAATTTTCACTTTTATTCTTGCGGAATGCTACAATATATGCGACTAACAGCATCATTGTCAGAATGGCAAGCCCCCCATCTACTGCATACAAAGTAGTTTGCCACCAGGGGGTGATTTCGACATACTCCATATTGTTGGTCAGTCCATTGATAAGACTGGTGTTAGCAAGCATGTAATAGTAGCGATGCTGTGATTCCCGTAGCAGTTGGAATAGATCTCCATCATCATTTGTTTCAATATACGCTTTCAGCTCAGGACCATTATTGATTGACGAGAGACACCATAGATCGGTACCCCCGACAAGACCTTCCACTGCATGCTGGAAGTCAAAAAATGCGGCGTCAGAGATTGTCATACCGAGGAATCCCCACTCCTCACGCAGCAAGGATTTCAACAAAGCTTCGTTATGGCCTGCATAGGTGCAGCCAATACGGTTGAATGCGGTCATTGTGCTCAATGCACCAGCCTCAGTAAATGCGCCCTCGAAACACCTCAAGTAAATCTCCCGCATTGCCTGCTCCGTCGCAAAGGTAGCAACACCGCACCGGTTTTTCTCCTGATCATTCATGGCGAAATGTTTGATCGCTGATGCTACGCCCTTTTCCTGCATAGCTTTGACCTCTTCAATTGCCAAAAGGTAAGAGAGTGTACTGTCCTCAGAATAATACTCAAAGATTCTTCCTCCAAAGGGCGAGCGATGAAGATTGCTCGCAGGAGCCCATACCTGTGTGACCCCACAAAACAGTGCATCTTCCGCAATAAAGTATCCGCGCTGCGCAATCATTTCCTTATTCCATTGGCTGGCTGCAACCGCTTGGCCTACATACGCGGTGCCGCTTCCCTTAATGCCATCGCTATTTGCTACTCCGGTGAACGCGCTCTCATCCGGGAGATAGGGGCCAGAAACACCGCCAGGGCCATCCGAAAAGCGAGTCTCTGGCTTAAATACTGCTTCAACAGCTTTTGTGCCAAAGTATTCGTCTAGTGCACCCACCATATCATCCAAGGTTAATTGATCGATAAATTGCTCCCACTTCGGGTCGTTAAACGGAACATCCCGCATCTCTACCAGGCTTAGTCCGTTGTCCGCGCCCTGCGTATAGTCGCTGACAGAGGTCGCCGTCTCACTGGTTTCGTATAAGTAGCCATCAATCTCCCGGATCATTTCGTCTGTGGCAGTAAGCCCCTCTACGGGCTGCGGAAAAGTACTTTGCCAATCCTGACGAGTCAGGTAGGTTACAGCATTCTCAATCCAATAGTTTATGTCTGCATCATCAAACAGGTTCGTCACTTCTACTCCGGTCGCATTGGAATAGCGATAGGTTTCCGTATCCAGTTCATCCTGAGTCCACCGATATGTTTTTGCGATATCGCCAGAAACACTATTTCCATCCTGATCCACCATGCCAGTAGCGCCCTTTGCCGCTAAGATGTTATTCAGCGCGTCATGAACATCATCGCCTATAGCGATGTAGTAATCACCGGCATCCATGATATATCCCTTTGCCCCATTCGGGTCATAGCTGGCGAAAAGGTACTTGTCAACATCCACTGTAACCGTCTCAGATTCACCGGGCTGCAAAAGATTGGTTTTATCAAATCCTACCAGCTGAATAGCTGCTTTTTCTACCGAATTCTGGCGGTCGTAGTCTGTATATGGTGTCTGCACATAGACCTCAACAACGGACTTACCAGCCACATTTCCAGTATTGGTGACAGTCACTTTAACAGTCATTGTGTTGTTAGATTCTGAAACGCTGTCCAGCGTCTGTACGAAGTTGGTATAGCTTAACCCGTATCCAAATGGGAATACGACCTCATCGGCATAATCCCATCCATTTTTTGAGGCAAATGTCCCCGCATCTCCGTCTGCGTTACCCTGTCCCAGAACGCAGTCCTCATATCGAGTTTCATAATATCTATAGCCCACGTAAATGCCCTCTTGATATATGAGATAACGCGAGACCGCCGAGCTTATCCATGCATCAAAATCAGCGCAGATCTTGTCCATTTCCTCCGCATTTGTAAAGCCAAAGTCTCCGAAGTTCTGCGTGGCAGCAGCAGAATGGGAATCTGCGGCATATGTCTCAATCAGTTTCCCGGAAGGATTTGCGTCGCCAGTCAACAAATCCGCCACACCACGGAACCCCACCAGTCCCGGAGTTCCGACCCACAGGCAGGCATCGATATGGTATTCTTCGAGGTATCCAAGTTCCAGCGGATAAGCACTGTTGTTTATCATAATGATTTTGTCGAACTCGCCCGACTCGTAAATCATATTTAAAAGATCAATTTCCTCCTGATGGAGGGCAAGCGGACTAAGTCCCTGTTCGTCTAAAAGGGGGATGTCATTGTTCTCACCAGCGAATCTAGTAATTACTACAATTGCGGCATCATTATACTCTGCAAAGGTACTTTTTAGCTCATCGGTATAAAAAGATGCGGGACACTCAAGGTAATTTTTAAAGCCAACCGGGCTGTTTGGGTCCCTTCTGGTTGCATCAGCGGCCGCATATGCCTCAAACAAAGTATTGTTAATCTCAAACCCCCGTTCTTTCAGTGCATCGTAAAAACTTATTTGCCGTGTTGGATCGTTATTACCACCCCCGGAAACATTTTTATATAGTGGGTGGGCAGAAGCCAAGCCAAATAGTGTAACCCTGCGTTCCTCCGGCTTCAGCGGCAGCGTGTTGTTTTCGTTACGGAGTAGAACAGCTCCTTCTTCCATCTCAAGTTCAACAAATGCATCCTCATCCTCCAGCAGGGCATCTAAGTTTTCCTGGGTTAAATTTGTTACGTCACCATAGTCGCTTGCAAAATAAATCGCATCAGCTCCTTCATCCAATGAAACCAATTCTACACTTTTGGTGTTCAGCGTAGAATTGATAATTGATTGGAATGAAAAGGCGGTATTTGTCATAATTATTGCAAAAACAAGAACTGTACTCACAAGTGATACAAGTCCTCGAAGTATATTTGTTCTACTCATTTAACATTTTCCTCCTATTTTGATAGTACAGTATGAAATGTCTAGTGCACATTCCCTTCTGGTTCAAAAAGGTGCTGCTTCTTACTTTCGGTGTGTTTTTGTTGCCTGCTTCGTGCTTTCTATACCCCCCTCTCCAAGTTTTTACGTATACGTAGCAAAGGCCCTTGTTTGTATATATTTTATCGATCTGTCTTTTATTTTTATATGCGATTTTGTTCAAACATCTTTAATTTTGTTCACATTTCATTTATGATATAATTTTTAATACTATTTTGTTTCCTCCTTTTTTTCTGATCACCCGCAGACAAACCGGCAAGTTTCTTTACCGGTTTTATCACCCCACCTTCTCATACGAATATCAGGTTTGTACCCTCCGTTGTGGAGCGGTATCTCCGTTAGTCTCACTATATCACACCTATCCGGTCTCCTGTTCAACCATTTCGTAAACGATGGTCTTTTTTTCGTAATCGATGAAATGTACCATTTTTTATCCACATTGGCAAAACTTTATGCCATTTTGTACAGTTTTGAATTCTAATTGATCCCGTTTCTTTCCTTCAGAGTTGAGAAATGACACTTGCCTGCGGCATCGGCACATGCTACAATTTATGAAAAGTTCAGGTTACAGGCTGCCTAATGGCAGATAGAAAGGGGAAATGTCCCATGGTCAGAATTGCGATTTTGGAGGACGATGCGCAGGACTTGGCTTCTTTGGAAAAGTGCCTGCAACAGTATGAGACGGAGCAGCAGGAATCCTTTTCTCTCCACAGCTTTTCTGACCCTGCCGTTTTTCTGGAGGGGAATATTTCCGATTATGATCTGATTTTTTTGGACATTGATCTTCCCACTATGACCGGAATGGACCTGGCTCGTCAGATCCGCCAGCGGGACTCGCTGGTAACGTTGGTGTTTGTCACCAATCTGGAAAAATACGCAGTCAACGGGTATGAGGTGGACGCGCTAGACTTTGTGGTCAAACCTATCAATCACTATCGCTTTACTTCCATGCTGCGCCGAGCGCTGCGCAGTATCACAGCCCGCCAGCCCCGGGAAGTCATCATCCAGACAGCTGGCGGCATCACGCGGTTGAATGTGGTAGAACTGTATTATGTAGAGATCCGAGACCATCTGCTTATCTACCACACCGAACAGGGGAACCTGAATGCCTGGGGAAAGATGTCCGATGTGGAGGCGCAGTTGGTTCCCTTCGATTTTGCCCGTTGCAGCACGTCTCACCTGGTAAATCTGCGCTATGTAGATTCGGTATCTGGCAGTGATGTACTGGTGGCCGGTACCCGACTGCCTATTAGCCAGCGTCGGCGTAAAGCCTTTTATACCGCTGTCACCAGCTATCTCAGCCGGAAGTGAGGAACCTGTTATGCTTTCACCCACCCTTGTACATGGACTCGTGGTGCATTTCAAATTTTTTGACATTTTCATCGCTTTTCTGACGGCGACTCTGCTGTTTGCCCGTCATTGCAAGCCCCGGCCTCATTTCTGGCTGAGGGCCGTGGTCGGCGTCTTGCTGATTCGGCTTCTGTGCCTGGTCTTTGCCTACACCTACAGCGGCAACATCGTGCTGGAAGCCTTCTATTCCTCTATCCTGCTCTCCCTGATGTTGGTCGGTCTGATGGCATGCTACCAGGAAACCGTGTGGAACATGCTGTTTTATTTTGGTTCCGGATTCATGACTTGGTACATCACCGACCGCCTCTTTCTGATCGTCGCTTCCTTTGGACGCCTCAGCCCAGTTCTTGCGCCCTATTTCGTGGAAGACACCCTTCCACACATCCTGCTATACATCGGCACATTCCTGCTTGTATACTTTTTCATCCTTATCACGGTGGAGCGCCGGATGCACCGCTTTTTCGGTGAAGAGATACCCATGCAAAATTCCCTGATGCTCTTTGCCCTCGTCTGCATCCTGACCCCCATCTTTTACTTTGAGAGCCAGGCAATCGTCCACTACAATCTGTTTTTCTACAACTTGCTCAACGCCGGTGAGATTATCTTCTACCTGTTCATGCTGCTCATTCAGGTGCAAACGCTGATTGCCGCCAAAGAGCGGGCAGAACTAGTTACTATGCAGACCCTCTGGGCTGAGGAACAGCGTCAGTATCGTTTGACCAAGGAGAACATTAACGCGCTGAACATCAAATGCCATGACTTAAAGCATCAGATCCGCCACCTTCGGGAAACTGGCCGGGTGGACCAGGCCTATCTGGACAGCCTGGAGGAATCAGTGAACCTGTACAACAGCGCCGTTCGCACCGGAAATGAAACTTTAGATGTAGTTCTGACCGACAAGCGCCTGCACTGTGCCACGCACAACATCCAGTTCACCTGCATCGCCGATGGTGCCAAGATGAACTTTATGGAGGTCATGGACATATATTCCCTCTTTGGCAATATGTTGGACAATGCCATTGAGTATGAAATGGGCTTGCCACCAGCCATGCGGTTCATCCATCTTTCGGTGAAATGCACCAACCGGATGCTGGTCATACACGTGGAAAATCATTTTGAGGGCAAGCTCGAAATGCGGGATGGTTTGCCGGTAACCACCAAACGCAATAATGGTGACCATGGATACGGGATGCTCAGCATTCGCCGTATTGTACAGAAATATGACGGTAACCTTGTGATTTCTACTGACTCCCAACTGTTCCAGGTAAACATCGTAATACCGGTACCAGAGTTGCAATAAAAATAGGCGGAGGGGCCAAGCTCCTCCGCCTATCCACATTTTACGAGATAACATCATGAAACCCCGCACTCGTGCAAAAAGTCCAACACAAGATTCAGAACTGCCGGATCATACAGCCGATCATCAGGTGTTTTCGGTGTGGCACTGGCAGCAGACGCGCAGCCTGGGTTCCATAAGTCTGCTGCAGGACTCGGCATAGCTGTTCTGATTGTGCGGGGGCCACGGTCAAATCAGCCTGCCCATGAACCAGGAGGGTCCGCAACCCCGGATGAGGGCAGGTACGAGCTGCCACCCGTCGGCAAGGCACAAATGATTCATATTCCGACCCGGTCCAACTTTCATAGGGTTTTCCCATCCAGCATTCCTCGGCCGAGGAAAAGCCACCGATGTGACGGGTCAGCCAACCGTTGGCCAGTCTCCGTATCATTCGGGGCACACCGGCGGCGAGGAACTGGCCTTCCTGGGCAGTCACATCGGCAGGTCCATAAAAATCCACTACTGCAGCCAAGGGCAGCGGCGGGAAAAGGTCGCTTTCGGTTTCTCCCTCACAGCGTTCCCTGCTGTATTCTTCCGCAGCCGAATACGCCGCCATGACAGCCAGATACGCCCCGGCAGACTCCCCCCACAAAGCTACGCGGCGGGTGTCATAACCGTATTGATCACCATGCTGCCCCAAAAAGCGAAGAGCGGCCTTCACATCCTCCAGTGCAGCAGGATAAGGCGCTTCACCGGCCAGGCGGTAGTTGATGGTGGCGCAGGCATATCCTTTTTCTCGAAAGTAGCGGTAAAAGAGCTGTACCTGATGAGACTCCGCATCATTGATCACAAAACCGCCGCCATGGACGAGCACCAACAACGGGACGGGCTCGACAGACGCTGGAACATACAGATTGAGCCACTGGGAGGAAGCCCCCCTGGCATAAGGCAGATGCCAATATGTATAGCCGCCACGCCATTGGTTCACCTCTACATGTCGGATTGGTGCCGTCAAATTATCCCAGATTATGCCCTGCATACGCAATATCGAGGGGATATGCCATTTCTCATTCACAGTGTTGGGCTCCTTTACTAAAAAAAGACTGCAACGGTTGTTGCAACCTTTCTGGTGCGGTTTGCAAGTGCATATCCGAACGGATTTCCCCCACCCGGTCTTTGGCGGCAGACGGTAGTTCTGTTCGGATATTTCCCTCTTCAGCGGCAGATGGGGTCCGGGGGGTGTCCCCCTGGCACACTACCTTGCTTGCAAGGTATAGTCTGTTATACCCGCCGGCCACAGAGGCACGGAAACGGGGCGTACGACGTGACAAAGCGCCCTCTACCAACGGCTGGGAAAAGGCTCCGGGGCTTGCAGGTATACAAAGTCAGGGCAGAGCGCTTACTCGATGGTACACTACTTATCTCGGAAGATACTGTCAGTCCTCCCACTCGCTCTTATGGGCCTCCCACCATACCGGGAACGCTGGGTCCTTCGGGGAGAGGGTGGGAAAAGTGTTGAACTAATCAAACTTGTATCCCCCTGTTTTTTGCTAAAGGGAAAAATACAGTTGATTTCATTACGCGCTCCCAAGTAGAGTAATTTCATCAATGCATCTTCGCTTGTTGCCCATTTGTGGTTGCCGTATGTCATGTAAAATTGATTAAGCGAAAGTGACTTAATATTCTGATGGATACCTGCTAATTGCCCAAACAGATATTGAATTGTGCGTTTATTTTGTAGTATGACGTTTTTTCAAAAAAGTCCGTAGTTTCCTTATCAGAATACCCCAATTCCGCTCTGAACACATCACTCCAAAGGTTTTCTCTATCATACCCCTTTGACTCACACCGATTGAAGATGGCCTAGAAATTGTCCTCATTCAGCTCTAATGGCTGAAAACCCTCGGATTTGATAATTGGTTTCTTATTGAGAAACCTCATTGTGCAATCACCTTTCCGCACCAAACAGGTGCATTTCTATCTGTTTTCATTGTAAAGGGATAAAGTGAAAAGTGCAAGAAAGAACACAAAAAAATAATCCGACCCCATCACCTATCGGAAATAAGTTCAGATTATATTGTTTTGGTGCGCCATCGGGGACTCGAACCCAGGACCCACTGATTAAGAGTCAGTTGCTCTCGCAGATGGGCCTAAGAAATGGTTACAAAGAGGTGTGGATTTTCCAATCGAAGTAATCCTGTTGAGTTATTGTCCCAGCATCAAGGAGAGATTTTTCGGTGTTCCAGCCTGTAAGAAGCTCTTGGAAGGCTGTGTCGTGTATAACGATGGAAACATAACCGTTTTCTGACAGATTGCAATGACTACTTGCCGGAATCAATTCAATGAGGGAGGCATCCTCTTGATCAAACCAAAGCAGATGACAGAGTAGTGTCCAGAGAGTGTCGTCGGCTTCCGGGGAAAACATTTCATTTGACACATTTAGTGCATGCACTATTTTATTAAGCAAGTCGCGCTTGGGCGTGCAGTACCCCAGCTCATACTGGGCGATGCGATTTGCTCCGTTCCTTCCCAAGCCAATCTTTTCTCCTAACTCACGTTGCGTCATATGCCGGTGTTGACGAATTTGACGAATCCTTACCCCGATTTTCATAACGTGATGATCCCCCTTTCGTCGGTTAATGCGACTTGCAATATTCTCCCCGTCTGCTATTATAATATTAGTCTCAGTCCGTTGGCTGGTTTGCTTTCTCGAACCTTCCATTTGGCTAATTTTCCAGCAGTTTTATCCACATAATTTTCTCATTTTTTACCGTTGTCTCCCATTTTTCGTCGCTTTAAAGATATTTTTTGTGTAGCATTAGCCCCTCACCACGTTACACATGGTAGAGCACCTGACTGTTAATCAGGGTGTCCTCGGTTCAAGTCCG
>ERZ1643249.2261-NODE-2261-length-18256-cov-7.175265_pt1 | contig 18256 bp, 16 predicted proteins | sample MGYA00579263_ERZ1643249 | MGnify/ENA primary metagenome ERZ1643249 (study PRJEB29033, sample SAMEA4952264) | chicken gut metagenome | biome: Broiler Chicken; feature: Gastrointestinal Tract; material: Caecum | place: Ireland | collected 2018 | study: Broiler... | reverse complement strand
CTTTCGTGAAATCTTCGATTTTGTACTGTGCCTGTTTTTGAATGCGAGGCACAGAAAAAATCAGTACACTACCGAATATAGCAGATTATACAAAAATTTTCAACATTTCAAAATCCGTTTTTCCATATTGATTAAAATTTGAAGATATAGGAGCGTGACAACTATGACGCCGAGAGAGGATTTTATCAAAGCCCTGCGCCGCGAGCCCATCCAGGGACATGTCCCTCATTTTGAACTGGTGATGTTCCTGACCATGGAGGCCATCGGCCGCATCCATCCTCTTCACCGGGACTACTCCCAGTGGTACCAGATGAGCGCCGCCGAGCGCCGCCTCCACCTGGTGGACATGGCCAAGGCCTACATCGAGACTGCGGAAAAGTATCACCACAGCGCCATTTTTGTCCATCCCAATCCCGGTCCCAACGGGGAGATGCCCACCGACATCGACTCCACCCGGGCCATCCTGGAGACCATCCGGGAGCTGTCCGGCGACAAGTACTTCCTGATGATCCACGGCGATCCCACCTACCCCATCCCCACCGGCGACACCATGATGGAGTTCTCCACCATGATGTACGAGGAGCCGGAGAAGATCCACGACGGCACCAAGCGGAACGTGGAGTTCGCCCAGAAGCTGTGCGACGAGATGCACAAGCACCCCGGCCTGCTGGACGGCTGGGCCCTGTGCTCCGACTACTGCTTCAACGTCAACCCCTTCTACAGCCGGGATATGTTCGCCGAATTCGTCCAGCCCTACCTGAAGGAGATCCTGGACTACTACCGGGCCAACGGCTACTACTCCATCAAGCACACCGACGGCAACGTGATGCCCATTCTGGACATGATCGTGGACTGCGGCCCCGACGCCGTCCACTCCCTGGACCCCCAGGGCGGCGTGGACCTGGCGGAGGCCAAGCGGCTCTACGGCGACCGGGTGTGCCTCATCGGCAACGTGAACTGCGGCCTGATGCAGACGGGCACCGAGGAGGAGCTCATTGAGGACGTCCGCCGGGCGCTGCGCCAGGGAATGCCCGGCTACGGCTACATCTTCTCCACCTCCAACTGCGCCTTCACCGGCCTGGAGCTGAAGCGGTATGAGCTGATGAACAAGATCTGGTGGGAAGAGGGCATCTATCAATGACCGGCCGGGAGAGAGTCCTGAACACCCTGGCCTTCCGGGGCAGCGACCGCATCCCTCTGGACATCTGGGTCCTGCCCGCGGCCCGTCTGGCCCACGGCAAGGCCTTCGAGGAGCTGCAGGCCCGCTACGCGGACCGGGTGGACATCGCCTCCTTTGTGGGCCCCTTCGACCACGGCTTTACGCCGGAGTACTACGAGGTCGGCACCTATACGGACCCCTGGGGCAGCCGCTGGACCAACATCCAGGCCGGCGTGGTGGGTGAAGTGAAGCACCCCGTTTTCGCGGATTACGAGGCCATGAAGGGGTATACGCCCCCCACGGCGCAGTTCCTCCGGGAGTGGGAGAGCAACAAGCCCGCTCTGGAGGAGAAGATCGCCGCCGCCCGGAGAGCCGGGAAATTCATCATCGGCGGCTGGGTCAGCGTGTTCGAGCGGTTCCAGTTCCTGCGGGGAACCGAGGACCTCTACTGCGACATCGCCCTGGAGGAGCCGGAGATGTTCGCCATGATGGACATGGTGATGGATTTCCTCCGGGTCTACGTGGACGCCTGGCTGACCATGGATGTGGACGCCGTGCCCTTCGGCGACGACTGGGGGACCCAGCGGAGCCTGCTGATCTCCCCCGACGCCTGGGTCAAGCTGTTCAAGCCCCTGTACCAGGAGCTGTTCGACCGCATTCACGCCGCCGGGAAGAAGGTCTTCTTCCACAGCGACGGCTACATATTCGACCTCTATCCCCACTTCATCGAGATGGGGGTGGACGCCATCAATTCCCAGCTGTGGTGCATGGGCGTGGAGAAGGTGGCCAAGGAGTTCGCCGGAAAGATCACCTTCTGGGGTGAGATCAGCCGCCAGAACACCCTGCCCCACGGCACGCCGGAGGACGTGAAGCAGGCGGCCCGGACCATGATCCAGGCCCTGCGGGTCAACGGCGGCGGGCTCATCGGGGAGAGCGAGATCAACCGAGACGTGCCCCTCGCCAACGTGGAGGCGTTCTACACCGCCTGGGACGAATAAGGAGTTACATAAGCCATGAGAGAGTTTCAGCCGGATTACACCAATATGGTGAAGGCCGCGAGGAATATCGAGGTCAAGCGCTTTCCCCTTTACGAGCACAAGGTGGACCCCAAGGTCATGGAGGAGATCACCGGCGTGACCTTCGCCGACCTGTACAACGGGGACGACCGGGACATGGACGAGTTTTTCCGCAACTACTGCGGCTTTTTCCGGGACATGGGGTACGACACCGTCTCCTTCGAGGAGCTCATCGGCCCCGCCATGCCGGGCAGCGGCGCCCTGGGCGAGCACGTGAAGGGCGTCATCCAGACCCGGGAGGACTTTGAGAAGTACCCCTGGGACGGGATCTGCGACACCTACTTCCAGATGTACCACCGCTCCTTCGAGGCCCTGCGCCGGAACATGCCGGAGGGCATGAAGGCCATCGGCGGCGTGGGCTACGGCATCTTCGAGTGCGTCCAGGACCTGGTGGGCTACGAGGATCTGTGCTACATGCGGGCCGACGACGAGGAGTTATACCACGACATGTTCTTCAAGATCGGCGAGAGCAACCTGAAGATCTGGAAGCGGTTCCTCCAGGAGTACGGCGACATCTACTGCGTCTGCCGCTTCGGCGACGACCTGGGCTTCAAGTCCACCACCCTGCTGCCTCCCGACGACATCCGGGAGCTGATCATCCCCCAGTATAAGCCCATCATCCAGGCGGTCCACGACGCGGGGAAGCCCTTCCTGCTCCACTCCTGCGGCTGCATCTTCGACGTGATGGACGACATCATCGCCGCAGGGATCGACGCCAAGCACTCCAACGAGGACCAGATCGCCCCCTTCTCCTACTGGGTGGAGAAGTACGGCGACCGCATCGGCAACTTCGGCGGCATCGACACCGACGCCGTGTGCCGGCTGGACAGCGGCGCCATGTTCGACTACATACAGGATGTTGTCAGCAAGTCTGTGGGCCACGGCGGCTTTGCCTTCGGCTCCGGCAACTCCATCCCCGACTATGTCCCCGCCGACGGCTACCGGTCCATGAACCAGTCCGTCCGCAAGATCCGCGGCGACTTCGACGCGTGATCTCCCATTCCCGTTCCAAACGGCTTCGCCGTTGGAAATAAAGATCAAAATATCTAGGAGGCAAACGATGAACAAGATGAAAAAGATCCTTGCGTGCGCCCTGGCCCTGTGCATGGCCCTGGCTCTCGTAGCCTGCAGCGGCGGCAACAACACCGCCAACAACGGCGGCGAGAGCAACACACCCCCCGCTAATAGCGGCGAGACCAACAACACCGCCGAGGGCGGCGAGACCACTGAGACCGAGGGCAACAAGCTCATCGCCGGTATCGTGTTCCAGGAGGACCAGTTCTTCAAGCTGCTGTCCGCCGGCTATCAGGCCGCCGCTGACGACCTGGGCTATGAGATCCAGATGACCAACACCAACAACGACCAGACCCGTGAGACCGACGCGCTGAACACCTACCTGGCCCAGGGCGTGGCCGGCGTGGCCATCTCCCCCCTGAACACCCAGACCTCTCCCGCCACCATCGCCGATGTGATGGACGCCGGCATGAAGGTCGCCATCTGCAACAACGCCCTGGACGCCTTCCCCGGCGCTGTGGCTTCCTACTCCGCTGACAACTACTCCTTCTGCCACCAGACCGGTGAGGCCGCTGTGAAGTTCATCCAGGAGAACTACGGCGCCGACGAGACCATCAACATCGGCGTCATCCAGTTCAAGACCCAGATCCCCGAGCAGTCCGCCGACCGTGTTGACGGCTTCTTCGCCGCCCTGGACGAGGCTGGCATCAACTACGAGATCATCGCCGACCAGGACGCCTGGCTCCAGGATATGGCCGTTGAGACCGCCGGCGACATGATCAGCGCCAACCCCGATCTGGACATCATCTATGCCGCGAACGACGGCGGCACCGTGGGCTCCGTCATGGCCGTGGAGAACGCCGGCAAGGCTGGCGAGATCTTCGTCTTCGGTACCGACGGTTCCGAGCAGATCGTTGACCTGCTGAAGGACGACACCAACATCCTGCAGGCCGTCACCGCTCAGGACGCCTTCCAGATCGGCTACTCCACCGTGGAGGCCCTGGTCAACGCCATCGAGGGCACCTCCTTTGAGGGCGAGGGCGAGACCAACATCATCCCCGGCATCCCCCTGGTGCGGGGCGATACGGAGGGCCTGGACACCTACCTGGCTGACCTCCAGAGCATGATGTAAGATCGGACCGCCCCGCCGTCCACCATACGGGCGGCGGGGCCGTCTCCTATCAGCAGCGGATCAGAAACGGCAGACCGGCGGCGGAAAACCTCCGCAGCCCGCGCTCGGTGGGTTTCCGCTTTCGGCCTGCCCGCGGCGCCCCGACACGCCGTTCGCTGTTCAAGACGAGTCGACAGGAAATGGAAGGAATACCATATGAGTGTTTTGAGAACGGAAGGGATCGTGAAGGACTATCCGGGCACTCGGGCGCTGGACGACGTCTCCGTCTCCTTTGAGGGGGGCAAGGTACACGCGTTCATCGGCAAGAACGGCTCTGGAAAATCCACCTTGGTCAAGGTGTTTTCCGGCGCCATTCAGCCCACCGCCGGCAAGTTCTTTCTGGACGGCCAGGAGCTGCACTTTTCCTCCCCCATGGACGCCTTCGCCCAGGGCATCGCTACCGTCTATCAGGAGCTGAGCCTGGTCCCCTATTTGTCCGTGGCGGAAAACATCTACCTGGGCCGTATGCCCAAGAAGGGCAACCTCATCGACTGGAAAAAGACCTACCAGATGGCCGGGGATCTCCTCAAGAAGATGAACGTGGACATCGACCCCCACGAGAAGGTCTTTCGCCTGAGCATGTGGCAGTGCCAGGTGGTGGAGATCACCAAGGCCATGAGCTTTTCCCCCAAGGTGCTGATGCTGGACGAGCCCACCAGCGCCCTGGCTCACAACGAGACGGAGAGCCTGTTCAACGTCATCCGCACCCTGCGGGATCAGGGCGTTATCATCATCTACATCTCCCACCGCCTTCAGGAGATCTGGGAGATCGCGGACACCGTCACCGTGCTGCGGGACGGCAAGTTCATCGGGAAGAAGGACGTCTCCGAGCTGGACCACAAGGGCGTCATCAAGATGATGTTCGGCGATGTGGAGGTCAAGACCCGTCCCGCCGACCTGAAGGTCCAGGACGAGGTGGTCATGAAGGTGGATCACCTGACCAGGAAGGGCAAGTTCGAGGACGTCAGCTTCGAGCTGAAGAAGGGTGAAGTCCTGGGCATCGCCGGTATGCTGGGCGCCGGGCGCACGGAGCTGCTGCGCTCCCTGTTCGGCGTGGACGGCTACGACAGCGGCCAGATCACGGTAAACGGCCAGGTCATGAGCCGCAAGGCCACCCCGGAGCAGATGAAGCACATGGGCATGGGCCTGACGCCGGAGGAGCGGAAAAACCAGGGCGTCATCCTGATCCACTCCATCCGGGACAACCTGTGCAACGCCTGCCTGGACAAGATCTCCGACCACCACGTCATCAACAAGAAGCGCCGGAAGGAGATGGCCCAGCGGCAGGTGGACGACCTTCAGATCAAGGTCCCCGGCCTGATGGCCGCCGTGGGGTCCCTGTCCGGCGGCAATCAGCAGAAGGTCGTCATCGGCAACTGGCTGAATACGGACCCCGCTATCATGATGTACGACGAGCCCTCCCGGGGCATCGACGTGAATGCCAAGCAGCAGATCTTCCAGATCATGTGGGACCAGGCTCGAAAGGGCGTGTCCAGCATCTTTGTGTCCTCCGAGCTGGAGGAGCTGCTGGAGGTCTGCCACCGGATCCTGATTATGCACATGGGACACATCATCGGTGAGGTCTATCCTGAAGATCTGACGATCGACCAGCTTTACGCTGACTGCATGGGAGGAACAATAGAATGAGCCAAAAACTGAAAAAAATGCCTGAAATGAGTCTTTTCTCCAAGAAAAAGACCAACAACTTCCTTTTGGACCACATGATCGAGCTGCTGCTGGTGGTCATCATCATCGTTCTGGCGATCGCGGAGCCGGCCTTCCTGACGCCGAGCAACCTTCTCAACGTGCTGCGCAACTCCGCCATGAAGGGCGTGATCGCCTACGGCATGTGCCTGGTGATGATCGCCGGCGAGATCGACCTGTCCGTGGGCTCCCAGGTGGCCCTGAGCGCCGTGATCGTCGCCTGGATCTCCAAGACCCTCAACGATGTTGCCGGCATTCCCCTGGCGCTGGGCGCCGTCATCGGCGTGGTGGCCGCCGTCGCCGTGGGCATGCTGCTGGGCGTGTTCCACGCCTGGTCCCGCCACAAGTTCGGGATGCCCTCCTTCATCGTGACCCTGGCTACCCTGAACATCATGTACGGCCTGGCCGCCATCATCTGCGGCGGCTTCCCCATCACCGCCTGCTACCCTGACTGGTACGTCTACCTGGGCACCGGCCGCATCGCCGGCATCCCCGTCCCCGCTCTGGTCTTTATCGCGGTGTTCTTTGTCTTCTGGTTCATCACGGAAAAGACCGCCCTGGGCCGCCAGATCTACGCCGTGGGCGGCAACGCCGAGGCTGCCCGCCTCAACGGCATCAGCGTGTGGAAGACCCGTCTGTTCGTCATGTGCATCGTGCAGCTGATGTGCGTGCTCAGCGGTGTGATGAACTCCGCTCAGGTCCGCAGCGCCACCTTCGGCTTCGGCCGCGGCTGGGAGACCCAGATCATCTCCTCCGTCGTCATCGGCGGCACCAGCATGCTGGGCGGCATCGGTACTGTGTGGGGCACCCTCATCGGCGTGCTGTTCACCGGCATCATCAGCAACGGCATGACGCTGCTGAACGTCAACGAGTACATGCAGTACGTGGTGAACGGCGGCCTGATGTTCTTCGCCGTCTGGTTCAACACCTACGTCACGCAGAAGCGCGTCTGATCTCTTTCATAAGAAACCCCAAGCGGGCGGGAAGCTGATGCTTCCCGCCCGCGGTTTTCGTTGAACTCTTCGCTTTTCAGAACATCATCTGCTCCACATACTGCTCCATGAAGATGGGGTCGGTGGCCAGATCGGCGGTCACCGCGGACTTGGCCAGCGCGGCGCTCTCCTCCAGGAGAGGGCCGCTGTGCAGCAGCATGGACGCCCCGGCCAGGGCCGCGTTGCCCAGCACCCGGCACCGGGGCTTCAGGGCCGGGGGGATCAGGCCGATGGCCGCCGCGCTGTCCAGGGACAGATAGCTGCCGAAGCCGCCGGCAATGGCCAGCTCCGCCAGATCCTCCGCCGTCAGACCCGCCCGGGCCATCAGGGTCTCGATCCCCGACCGGACTGCGCTCTTGGCCAGCTGGACCTGCCGCACGTCCCCCTGGGTGAAGGCCACGCCGGGGGCCAGAGTCCACGCCTCCTCGCCGTCGTCCAGCAGGCCGGTCTCGTCCAGCCTGCCCAGCGCCAGGAGTCCCGCCAGCACGTCGGCGACGCCGCTGCCGCAGATGCCCGCCGGCTGTACGCCCCCGATGGTGTGGATCTCCAGGGCGTCGTCCCGGACCCAGGCGTGGTCGATGGCGCCGGGGGCGCCCTGCATCCCCTGGGAGAGGTTGGCCCCCTCAAAGGCGGGGCCCGCCGCCGTGGAGCAGCAGCTGAGCCTGCCGCCGTGCCACAGGGCAATCTCGCCGTTGGTGCCGATGTCCGCCAGCATCCGGGTCTCCCCGCCGCCGCAGATGCCGCTGGCCAGCAGGGCGGTGGTGATGTCCGCTCCCACAAAGGCGGACATGCACCGGGGCAGATAGACCTGGGCCTCCGGAGCGCAGGGCAGCTCCAGCTCCGCGGCGGGGATGAACTTGCCGAAGAGCTCCCTTGCCTCAAAGGGCGCCGCGGCCAGGGGGGAGGCGTCCAGACCGCAGAGCAGGTGGAGCATGGCGGTGTTTCCTGTGAGCACCAGGGCGTCGATGCCGCCGGTCTCCCGGCCCGCCTGGCGGCACAGGTCCCGGAGCATATCCGCGATGGCCTGGCGCACACAGGCGGCCAGACCGGGGCCGTCCCCGTCCATGGACCGGCCAATCCGGCTGATCACATCGGCGCCGAAGGCGCGCTGGGGGTTGGGGGCGGCGGCGGTGGCCAGCAGGCCGGAGCGGTCGTAGAGCTGGGCGGCCAGGGTGGTGGTGCCGATGTCCACGGCGGCCCCCAGGACCGTGAACAGGGGGTCCAGGACCGGGAGCTCCCGGGCCTCCCCCTGGGTGCAGATCTGGCTCACCGCCCCGTCGCCGTCCACCGTCACCTGGGCGTCCCCCAGGATGCGGGTGCAGCAGGCCAGGCGAACTCCCGCCGCCTGCTCAGCGGGGGTGAGAGCCTCCCTCTCGGCGGAGGAGAGGGGGGAGAGACCGCCGGAGGCCCGCACCCGGCATTTACCGCACCGGCCCTTGCCGCCGCAGGGCATGTCCGGCCGGTGGCCGCTGTGGAGAAGGGCGTCGGACAAAAGCGTCCCCGTCTCCGTCTCCACCGTCAGGGTCTGGTCTCCCGCCAGGATCGTCAGCCGTGCCATGCCTCTCACCTCTCTTTGAACAGGACCGCGCCGAAATAGGTGACGGTGTTCTGCCCGTTGATGTACTTCATGCCGCTGGCGGCGGCCAGCTCCGACACGTTGACCCCGTAGGCCTCCAGGGAGGCCATGGCCAGGTCCGGATGGCGGCAGGGCTCGCCGGTCACCTTGGCGCAGGTGACGCAGACGTGGCAGCCGCCGGCCCCCAGGTGCAGATAGTCCGCCGGGGCCTCCCGGGCGCACAGCTGGTCGAGCTGCCGGGAGAGGAGGCTGTGGCGGTGGGCGGCCGCCATCATGCCCTCAAAGTCGTAGCTGTCCTCCAGGGGGCTCACCGTCTGGTAGACCAGGACCCGGTCATAGGAGCGGGCCTGATCCATCAGGGTGTCGATGTCCCCCACGTTGGGAGGGCACATCCAGCACCGCCCGTAGTTGCCGCAGGCGTTGGACTCGCACATGTCCCGGAAGCTCCGCTCAAAGCTCACGTCGGAGATGGGAATGACCCCGGCCTTAAAGGCCCCCAGGGCCACCGCCTGCTCCGCGAGATGGTTCCAATCCATCATTGTCTCGCGCTCCTTATCGATTCGTCGTGATGAAGGCCCCCCTCCGAGGGCCGGACAGATCGGCCCTGTACGGCCTCTCTGCAAGAAGGCCGGGAAGCGGCGCGTCCGCCTCCCGGCCAGGGGGTTACTGATAAAATTCTTCCACCGCGGCAAAGAACGCGTCGATGTTCTCCCAGGAGGAGGCGGGGGGAATGTCGCAGCCGGAGGAGATGACGAAGTTCTTGTGGCCGGCGCAGCGGTTCAGCAGGCCCAGCGTGTCCTCCCGGACCGAGGCGGGGGTGCCGTTGCGGAAGGCGGTCACCGGGTCGATATTGCCCATGGTCAGCACGTCCTCGGGCATCTGCTCCAGGACCTCCTCCATGCTCACCGCGTTGCCGAAGTGGTAGCCCGCGGCGCCGATGTCCAGCAGCTGGGGCACCATGCGGACGGCGGCGTTGCCGCAGTTGTGGTAGATGACCAGGAACTGGTCGTCCTGGACGGCGTCCACGATCTTCTTGACATAGGGGGAGGAGAACTCCTCGCACAGATCCGGGGAGAGGAGGCCGGCGGCGGGCTCGGCGATGACCACACCGTGAGCGCCCACGGCCTTGTAGGCCTTGATGTAGGCCAGGATGAACTCCGTGGCCTTCTCCAGGGTGGCGTGGACCATCTCAGGCTCGTCAAAGCAGTTCATCATGATCTGGGTCATGTCCATCAGGCGGCCGGCCAGGGAGTAGGGGCCGATGACGCCGGCGAAGATGGGCCGGTCGGTGATGAGCTTCAGGGCCTTGGAGATGGCCTCCACATAGAGCCCCGTGCGGCCGGCGCCTACCTGGGGCACCTGGAGGGCCTGGGCGTCCTCCATGGTGTTGACCACGGAGCCGATGACGGTGGGCACCTCGTCGTCCGTCACACGGATCTGGGAGCCGAAGCACTCGGCCTCCACGGACAGATCCATCATGGATACGGCGGCGGAGGTGGGGCAGCGCCTGGCCACTTCATACATGCCCTTGGCCTGCAGGTCGCTGTCGGAGATCAGGTCCCGGACCGTGATGTCCATCAGCTGGATGGCCGGGAAGGAGAGGATGGGCATGGCCCGCCGCTTCTCGGCGGTCAGCTGCTCATGGAGCCATTGTTTCATATCCATCGGGGCCGCCTCCCGTTACTTGCACAGCTCCACGGCGACGTCGGCGGCGGTGGCGGCGTCGGGGGTATACTTGTCGGCGTTGATCTGCTGGCAGAACGCCTCGGTGACAGGGGCGCCGCCCACCATGATCTTCACATGGTCGCGGATGCCGGCGGCCTCGGCGGCCTTGACCACATCGCCCATGACGCCCATGGTGGTGGTCAGCAGAGCGGAGCAGCAGATCACGCTGCAGTTCTCCTTCTGAGCGGTCTCCACGAAGGTCTCGGGAGCCACGTCGGTGCCCAGATCGATGACCTCCAGGCCCTTGCCCTCCATCATCATCTTCACCAGGTTCTTGCCGATGTCGTGGAGGTCGCCCTTCACGGTGCCGATGCACACCCGGCCGCTGGCCTTCAGGCCGCTCTCAGCCAGCAGGGGCTTGAGCAGGGAGGCGCCCATATTCATGGCCCGGGCGGCCACCAGGACCTCAGGAACGAAAACCTCGTTGTTCTTGAACTTCTCGCCCACCACGTTCATGCCGCTGAGCAGGCCCTCGTCCAGGATCTGCTGGGCGGGAATGCCCTGATCGATGGCCTGCTGGACCAGCTCCTTGACCACCTTGGCCTTGCCGCGCTGCAGGTTCTCGGAAATATCGTTGAGAATACTCATAATCGTTCCTCCAACATGTCGTTCATTTTCTGCGGTTTTCCCCGTTTTGCCGGGAGATGATGGTTTTACTATACTCATTTTTGTTCTATTTGACTTGTACTTTTTATAGAAAATTGGTAATTTTTTGTGTTGATTGACTTGACTACCAAAATGATTTTGTATATTCTATATAGGAAAAGAATTTTACCAATTTTGCGAGGGGGGATTCGCGCCTTGACACAGGAGATGTCCTTTGATCTGAAGCTGGCCCGGGAGTGCGCCCAGGCGATCTCCGCCGCCTGCGGCGTGGGCTGTGTGGTGACAGACGCCAGGGGGCAGCTGTACTGCGAAGAGGGGTATGGCTGCGCCTCCTGCCAGCTGTGCCTGGCGGCGGGCCGCCGGCCTGAGGACTGCGTGCAGTCCCAGATCTACGGCATGGCGGAGGCCGCCCGCTTCGGCGGCAAATACATCTACTTCTGCCCCATGGGCCTGACCTGTTTTGTCTCCCCCATCCTGGAGGACGAGGAGGTCACCGCCAAGCTGACGGTGGGGCCTTTCCTTATGGTGGACCGGCAGGATTTCATCGCCTGCGACCTGGAGGGACAGATGGGCCTGTGCGGCCACCCCCTGGAAAATGTGACGGCGCTGCTGGATCAGATCCCCTATGTCCCGGCGGAGAAGGTGACCGCCATGTCCAACCTCCTGTTCATGGCGGTGGGATTTCTCAACAACGTCTCCGCCGCCAACCGGATGCTGGAGGTCCAGGGTTCCACCGCCATCCAGGGGCAGGTCACCGCCTATATCCAGCAGGTAAAAAACGACAGCGCGGCGCCGCCCTACCCGCTGGAGACCGAGCGGGCGCTGCTCAGGGCGGTACGGAACCTGAACAAGGGAGAGGCCCAGCGGCGGCTCAACGAGCTGATGGGCTACCTCTTCTTTTCCTCCGGCGGGGATCTGGCCCGGATCAAGACCCAGATCTATGAGCTGCTGATCCTCATCAGCCGGGCGGCTATCGACGCCGGCGCCAGCCCGGAGGCGACCCTCGCGGCCAACCACCAGTATCTCCAGGGCATCAACAGCCTTCAGGATTTCGACGGCCTCTGCCTGTGGTTCACCAAGGCGGTGGGCGCGCTGATGGACAGCGTATTCGACTGCGCGGGGGCCCGGCACACCAGCGTGATCCACCAGACGGTGCAGTACCTGAACACCCACTACAGCGAGAAGATCACCATGGAGAAGATGGCCCAGCAGGTCTATCTGTCTCCCCCCTACTTCAGCCGGATCTTTAAGGAGGAGATGGGGGAGCCCTTTACCGCCTATCTCAACCGCATCCGCATCGACCGCAGCAAGGAGCTGCTGCGGCAGAAAAATATCCGCCTGACGGACATCGCCCAGCTGGTGGGCTTCGAGGACCAGAGCTACTTCACTAAGGTGTTCAAAAAGCAGGAGGGCGTCCCGCCGCTGCGGTACCGGGAGTCCCACACCAAGGATATGAAGGCCCGGGGGCAGGAGCCGCAGCAAAAAAGGCAGAGCTTCTCCAGGCGCAAGTAACCGCCCTGCTGTGAAAAAGCGATGCGCCCGGCTTGGCATCGGACCAAGCCGGGCGCGCCCATTTTACCTGTCAGGGGCCGGCCGCCTCTCCCCCTCCCTCGGTCCGTCTTCCCGGTGGAGGCGGCGGTACTCCCGAGGCAGGAGCTGGTAGGCCCGGCGGAACTCCGAGGAGAACCGGCTCTGGCTCTCATATCCCACCGCCCGGGCCACCTGGGCCACGGTGTCCTCCGTCTCCCGCAGCAGGAGGGCCGCCCGCTCCATCCGGTGCTCCCGAATGTGGGCGGCGATGGAGTCGCCGTACACCTCCTTGAAGACGCTCTTGAGGGTGGAGGGGTTCATCAGGAACCGCCGGGACAGCTCCTCGATGGTCACCCGCCGGGCCAGGTCCCCGGTGAGCAGGTCGTGGACCGCCCGGACAGTCTCGATCTGCTCCGCCTGGCAGGGGCTGGTCTCCCGGCGGGGCGGCCGCTCCAGCCCCTGGAGATACAGCAGCAGCTCCAGAGCCTTCAGCTTCCAGTAGGGCCGGATGGCGGAGGGAAGCGGGGCGTAGAAGCCGGAGAAGATGGCCTCCGTCTGCCCGTTCCCCGGAAAGCTGGTGAAGCCTCCGTCCGGGCAGAACCGGCGGCGGAGGGCCTCACCGGATACGCCGGCCTCCGCCAGCAGCTCCGGCGGATGTTCCGCCAGCTCCGCCAGGTCCAAACGCACCGTCAGGCCGCTGTAGTACCCGTTGGGCAGGGTCATCACCGACCCGGCGCACAGCTCCCGGGTGTGGAGGCAGAGATCCCCCGCCCCCAGGTAGATGGCGCTGCCGTCCCGCATCCGCCACCCGGCCCTGCCCCGGCGGCAGTAGTCGATCTCCAGCACCCCGTCCGTCCTCTGGTGGCGGCAGCCGGTGTGGTCCGCCAGATAGTCCAGAAAGCACAGCGCGATCCCGGGATAGAGGTCCCAGCACGCCTCACGCCCCTTCTCCCCCGGCGCGAAGCGGCCGGGGAGGTCCGCGGTCTCCGCGCCATCCGGGCTTTGGCAAATCTGCCGCAGGGCGCCCTCCGGCACCTCCGCCAGCTCCTCACGGACCCGCTCCATCTGATCCTGTTCCATGTCTCCCCCTCCCCTCACTCCGGGCAGGAGATGGCCATGGTCTCCTCGATCACCCGGTGGAGGAGGCGGCTCTGCTCCGTGTCCGCCGCACGGTAGTAGACCTCCTTCCCCTCCCGGCGGCTGACGATCAGGCCGCTGGAGCGGAGCTGCCGCAGATGGTGGGACACCGCGGGGCTGGTCATATCCACCAGGGCGGAGATATTCACCACACAGGCCTCATAGTGGCACAGCAGCCAGAAGATCCGCAGCCGGCTGCTGTCGGAGAGCTGCTTGAACACGGCGGCCACCGTCTGGAAATTTTCGATCTGGTCCAGGTGGCGGCGCAGGTGCTCCGCCCCCTCCTGCCCCTGGTGGCGGTGGGGCAGACGCTCTTCAGCCATGGATTACCGCTCCTTTCTCACGCCGGCCCCTCCGGGCCGGTCCCTTCTCCCGTTTGGAAATCTTTTTCGCCCTTTTGGCAGAGTTGCCGCCACAGGCGTTGACATTTGCTTTCACAGCCAGTATACTACAACCAGAACGATTAAACAAGTATTTAATCTTTTAAATTTTATGACACATGGAAAGGAGCTTTTCCCATGAAGAAGACCTATAAGATCGAAGTGGACTGCGCCAACTGTGCCAACAAAATGGAGGAGGCCGCCAAGAACACCGCCGGCGTCAAGGCCGCCACCGTGAACTTCATGGCCCTGAAGATGATCGTGGAGTTCGAGGAGGGCCAGGACCCCAAGGCCGTCATGGAGCAGGTCCGCAAGAACTGCAAAAAGGTGGAGGACGACTGCGAGGTCTACCTGTAAGTCCGTCTCTCCGCCGGACGCGCCCCGGCCCCGGGCAAGCGGCGGCCGGGGCGTATCCACGGAACAATGATTCAACAAATAAGCAATCGTTACTGATTCCATTGGAGGCTCCCACATGAACAAGAAGCAGAAAAAAATGCTGTGGCGGATCGTGATATCCACCGTGATGCTGGCAGGGCTGGCCCTGGTCCCGGTGACGGGCTGGCTCCGGCTGGTCCTGTATCTGGCGACCTACCTGATCGTCGGCTACGACATTCTGGTGAAGGCCGGGAAGGGCATCCGGAACCGGCAGGTCTTTGACGAGAATTTCCTCATGGCCGTGGCCACAGTAGGGGCCATTGCCCTGGCCCTCTACACCGGCAGCGGGGACTACACGGAGGCCGTCGCCGTGATGCTCTTCTACCAGATCGGCGAGCTGTTCCAGAGCTACGCCGTGGGCAAGAGCCGCCGGAACATCAGCGAGCTCATGGACATCCGCCCGGACTACGCCAACGTGGAGCGGGAGGGGAAGCTGGAGCAGGTGGACCCGGATGAGGTGGCCGTGGGCGACGTCATCGTGGTCCAGCCCGGGGAGAAGGTCCCCATCGACGGCGTGATCCTGGAGGGCGAGTCCACCCTGAACACCGCCGCCCTCACCGGCGAGTCCCTGCCCCGGGAGGCCAGAGTGGGCGACGAGATCATCAGCGGCTGCATCAACATGACCGGCCTGCTGAAGATCCGGACCACCAAGGAGTTCGGGGAGTCCACCGTGTCAAAGATCCTGGACCTGGTGGAGAACGCCTCCTCCCGGAAGTCCCGGTCCGAGGCCTTTATCTCCCGCTTCGCCAAGGTGTACACCCCCGCGGTGTGCTATGCCGCCCTGGCTCTGGCCATCCTGCCGCCCCTGGTCCGGATGCTGGCCATGGGGTTGGCGCCTGAATGGGGCACCTGGATCTACCGGGCCCTGACCTTCCTGGTGGCCAGCTGCCCCTGCGCCCTGGTCATCTCCATCCCCCTGAGCTTCTTCGCCGGCATCGGCGGGGCCAGCAACGCCGGGGTGCTGGTCAAGGGCTCCAACTACCTGGAGGCCCTGTCCCAGACCAAGGTGGTGGTCTTTGACAAGACCGGCACCCTGACCCAGGGCGTCTTTGAGGTCAACGGCATCCACCACAGCAAGATGGAGAACGAGAAGCTGGTGGAGTACGCCGCCCTGGCGGAGAGCGCCTCCTCCCACCCCATCAGCAAGAGCCTCCAGCGGGCCTACGGCAAGGAGATCGACCGCGGCCGGGTCAGTGACGTCCGGGAGATCAGCGGCGGCGGCGTCATCGCCAAGGTGGACGGGATCGAGGTGGCCGCCGGCAACGACAAGCTGATGGACCAGCTGGGGATCCAATATATCCCCTGCCGCAGCGTGGGCACCATCATCCACATGGCCGTGGGCGGCCAATACGCCGGCCACATCGTCATCTCCGACATCGTCAAGCCCCACGCCCGGGAGGCGGTCCAGGCGCTGAAGGCGGCGGGCATCCAAAAGACGGTCATGCTCACCGGCGACGCCAGGAAGGTGGGCGACCAGGTGGCGGCCCAGCTGGGCGTCGACCAGGTGTACAGCGAGCTGCTTCCCGGGGACAAGGTGGAGAAGGTGGAGGAGCTGCTGAAGGACAAGCCGGAGAAGGCCAAGCTGGCCTTCGTGGGCGACGGCATCAACGACGCCCCGGTCCTCTCCCGGGCGGACATCGGCATCGCCATGGGCGCCATGGGCTCCGACGCCGCCATTGAGGCCGCCGACGTGGTACTCATGGACGACGACCCCATGAAGATCGTCAAGGCCATCAAGATCTCCCGGAAGTGCCTGGGCATCGTCTACCAGAACATCGTCTTCGCCATCGGCGTCAAGCTGGCCTGCCTGGCTCTGGTGGCCCTGGGCGCGGCCAACATGTGGCTGGCCATCTTCGCCGACGTGGGGGTCATGGTCCTGGCTGTCCTCAACGCCATCCGGGCGCTGTTCGTCAAGAAGCTGTAAGACTGTGTTTCTATGAGGGGCGCCCTCATGCACCAATTCTTTCGGGGCCTCCGGCCCCGGGCCCCGGGGTACTTTTCCCTCGCCGGAAAAGTACCCAAAAGGGCGCATAAGGGAGGGACCCTTTCGATGGGGCAATACTATTAAGTTAGGACCAGTTAAGGGGCAAATCCGAAGATTTGCCCCTTAACTCATTTTTGAAGAGGTGCGGGAGCCGTTAAGTTTAGTCGTAAAATCTCCTGCTACTGTTCACAAAAAGTTAAAAAAACGCTTCTTGACAGACTTTGGGGTATCTGCTATGTTGAATATGGCCTTAGTAGCCCAGAATTTGACGAATGAATTAAAGAACAAGACAAGATAGTAATCAAGATAGTAATTGTATGTAGAAATAGCAATAATTAGTCAACATTTTTCCAAATGCGACGAGTTGCTATCAAATGATTGAGTGATATGCACCGCGCACAATAACGGCATGGTCCCGCCGGAGGGGCTGCCGTTGTTGTGCGCGGTTTTTTTGTTATTCTTGCAAGCTAATGTTGATTTACCGGCAAGCTGACGCAGACACGCTCAAGACGGCGGAGCACCGTAAGTCGGCAGCTTGAACATAAGCGCCGCAATAGTAAGGAGTATAAATTATTATGAAAACTTTTGCTATTAAATTTTTGAAGAAGTGCGGTCTTCTTCCCGCGGAGGAACAGCCTCTCGAGCTTCCCGTTCCTGTTATGAAGAATACTCTTGCTGTACACGAGGAAACGATGGTGGTCACTGGTGCAATTGTTTCCGAGTTGACTCAGACTTTCGGCGACAATAAGAACAGTGCAGAGAGTTACCAGATGGCCTTCATTTCCATCGAGGTCAGTTGCGATGGTATGTCTTGCAAGTTGTATGAACATGAGGATTTCATTCCGTGCACTGGTTACCAGCACCAACTTTGGCTGATGAATATTCGCAAAAGCATCTGCGAACCACTGGAGACGTTCATGACAAATGTCGCGCTGTGTGACGCAGGCGGAGGTCGACCATGACCCCCGGCGACATACTAGCCACCCTAGACGGCACAATCGAGGACATCGCCGCTAAGAACAGCGGGGACCGGGAATTTTCCCGGTCCCGCCGTCTCACACTCCCGGTCATGCTTCGTCTGCTCATCGGAGCCGAGGGCGGGTCCTTGGCCTCCGTCCTACGGGCCGCAGGCATCGAAGTGACCCCCGCCGCGCTGTCCATGCGTCGCGGCCAGATAGACCCCGAGGTCTTCCAGGAGGTATTCGACCGATTTAACGCCGCTTGCACCGACACAGCCACCTTCCGGGGCTACAAGGTACTGGCCTGCGACGGCACCGCCGTCAACAAGCCCCGCAACCCCGACGAACCCAGCTTCGTGACCCACGGAGGCACGCCGGAGGGATACAACCAGCTCCACCTAAGCCCCCTATACAATCTTTTGGACCGCATATTCACCGACGCGGTCATCCAGCCCGCTCCCCAAAAGGACGAAATAGGCGCGTTGGTGGAGATGGTGCAGCGGAATAATTTTGATCAGAAAACGGTCCTAATTATGGATAGAGGGTATGAAAGTTATAATTTGATGGCACATTGCATCGAAAAACCGAACCTGGACTTTGTGCTGCGGGTCAAGCAGAACCACTCCGCTATGCGGGAGATTGCCCGCCTGCCCATGTTCGAGTTGGACTGTGACATCGCGTTCACTGTCTCCACCACGCAGACAAACGAGGACAAGGCGCGGGGGTACATCCATCTGCACGTGCCGAAGAAGAGCAAGCCCGGTTCCAAGACCAGCCGCACCCGTTGGGACCATCCCAGCCCCTACTC
>ERZ1643249.2257-NODE-2257-length-18299-cov-5.383578_pt1 | contig 18299 bp, 18 predicted proteins | sample MGYA00579263_ERZ1643249 | MGnify/ENA primary metagenome ERZ1643249 (study PRJEB29033, sample SAMEA4952264) | chicken gut metagenome | biome: Broiler Chicken; feature: Gastrointestinal Tract; material: Caecum | place: Ireland | collected 2018 | study: Broiler... | reverse complement strand
ACAACCCAGTTGTCGCTCAAAGTGAATCCCTCCTTTCCCAGATGGGGCAGATTGAATCTGCCCCATGCCTTGATTTTAACCTCCCACAATCAAATCCAGAATTTCCTTGGCGAACACAATGACAATGCCGCCTGCCACGGTCAGAAAACCATTGGCTCGTTGGCTGGGATCGTGAGATTTGAGGGACAGGCCCACCTGTACTACGCCGAAGCCCAACAAAATCATGCCCACGGCCCGGATCAGGCCGAACATAAACTCCGACAGATTGTTGACCACCGCCAGAGGATCGCCTTCGGCAAAAACGGTTTCGGCCCCCACGGTGACGCCAATGACCAATACAGTACAAAGTGCTGCTAATACCCGGAGTTCTCGGCCAATAGGCAGTTTCACATCATTCTTCCGGCTGTTTTTCTGTGTCTTTTTCATGTTCTTTGTCCTCCATTGTTTTGAAATATTCCTCCATGTCTTCCTCAGACAGAAGTTCGTAATTGGTTTCGTCGGTGTCCATGGCAACCGGCTCGTTTTTTCCAGTCCTTTCCAGCGCAACGGACGCCACCGCGTTTTCTGTGCCGCCATGCTGGTAAGGTTTGGCTTTTCCATCCGTAGTGAGCGCTACATTGGGATGCCGCAGAATGTCAAATTTCTCGTCCATGATGGGCCGTTCCCCCCGGATAAAGAGCAGGGCTTTCCGATTATCCAGCATCCGCACTTCATCAGGAGTGAGAAGTTCCCGCCCGGTAATCTGCCAGTTGGTGGAATAGCTTCCACTGTGTCCGGTGCTTTTTCCGTAGGTGTTCAGATCAATGGTTTCTTTTCCCAGGTAGGATTCAGAAATCAGCTTGTGGGTGGAGGTTTCGTTCCCTCCAAGGTAAATCAGCTCGTCACAGTTTCCCAGGATGGATTCCCACTGTTTTTCAAACAATGCCTTTAGCTGTGCGACGTTTTGCAGGATAATGGAAACGCTGACATTCCGGGACCGCATGGTGGCCAGAATCTTGTCAAAATCATCGGGAAGGCTGAATAGCGATAGGTAAGACCTGAGCGGCGCGACAGCGCCGCTTTCCGTCTTTTCCCCCGCTTCACACCGTGCATGCGACTTTCGCCGCACACGGCGTTCTATCGGTTTTGATGAAATCGAAATGGATACAGTTTCAATGGATTTAACCTTAGATTGTAAAGAGACCGGCTGCTTTTCGCAAAGTATTAAGCTTTCCCAGTTGTTTGGTGTCAAGTTTTAGAAGCTGCATATAATGTGCAATCACTTCATCATCTGTGGCATGGAGAAGGATATGAACTTTCTCTGTAATTAAAACTAAATTGGCATACCGATCACTGCCGCCTTGTTTTCGGGGAATCTTGTGGTGACAATGCATTTCTCCCACTTCCAAAGGTGCTTTTGTTACAGCGCAGCACCCATGCTGGGCACAGTATAACGAAAGCCGATTTGTGTTCAATTCCACACTTGCGTATTGCACAGGATTTCTCATCAGAAAATGTAATACGCTTATGTTGACTGTTTCAAGGCTTTTGTGAATCGTTTTTCTTCCTTCTGCTGTGTATTGGTTTATCTCCCGCCGTTTGAACAACGGCGCTTTCGTCTGGATGTATCCAATAGGAATCAGAGCCTGACCGCTCACATACCGAATTTGTTTACTCGTTCCATACCGTTTGGCAATATAGGGAAGAAGCGGTTCCCCTTGCATCTGCAACCGTTCTCTCAATCTGTTTTTCATTGTTCGGGTTATGCTTAAGGCAATTTTTCGGATGTCTTTGCTGATGTGAGTCGCATAATGATAATAATTATGGACTCCCGATACATAGGCATTGTAGGCTTCTACTGCCCGATATTCTTCGCCTGCGTTTGCCGGGAACTCAATCCTTTTGACCATTTCCCGAGCTTGCTTTTTTACCCGTTTCATCGCTTTCTCACTCATATGCGATTCTACAACATATTTCGTGCCGCCGTTTGCCTTGACTCCTTTTCGAACTGCCCGCAGTTTGAAGCCTAAAAATTCCGAGTATCGCTTTTTCAGATTGACAATTTTAGACTTTTCCGGACTAATGTCCAATCCAAGCCTTTCTTTCAGCCAATTCTTTACAGCAATAAAGAGTTTTTCCGCATCGCTTCTTTTGCGGCAGAATATTTTGAAATCATCAGCATACCGGACAATGTAACACTCCTTCAAGGCAGAGCTTTTCCGAAGCATTTCATATTTCTGATTTTTGTCCACGACGCCATTGTCCGAACGTGCATATTCGCGCTTTTTCCGTGTTGGTATATCCTCCCACTGGCTGGTTATCCACCAATCCAATTCATTCAGCACAATATTGGAGAGCAGCGGTGAGATGATGCCACCCTGCGGCGTTCCCCGTTCCGGGAAACCAATTCCGGCAACTTCAGCTTTCAGCATAGCGGAAATGATGCTTAGAACACGTTTGTCCTGTATGCCCATATTCCACATCTGCTTTAGCAGTTTGCCATGATTGACATTATCAAAGAATCCCTTGATATCAATATCAATTACAAAGTGCAGGCCGCGTTTTTGTATCATGGCGTAGCATTGTGCCAGTGCATGCTCTGCGCTTCTGTTGGGCCGGAATCCATTACTGCGTTCGTGGAATTTCGCCTCACAGATTGGTTCCAGAATTTGCAGAAAGCATTGCTGAATCAGCCTGTCCGCAATGGTGGGAATGCCCAGTGGTCTGGTTTTCCCCGTATCGCCTTTGGGAATCTCAACGCGGCGAACAGATTGCGGCTGATAGTGTTCCAGTCGTTTTCGGATATATGCGATGAGGGCTTGGTTGGTGAAGCCTGACAGAAACCGGATTGTTTTCCGATCCGTTCCCGCCGTTTTACTGCCCTTGTTTTTGCTGATATTCCGATATGCCAGCAGGATATTTTCCTCGGCAGTCACCAGTTCCATCAGATTTGTGAACCTGTGATTTTCTTTGCTCTGCGCATAGAGCCAATCCAAAGATTCCTGTAAATCGAAATATTCAGCGTTGCGCAATTTCTGTTTCTTTTGGATTTTTTCCATTGTCATAGTCGGCATCACTCCTTTCGGAATTTTGCCTTTCTTAGTCATACTCGAACCTATGAATTCTGTATCTTTTCTTTTGTCATCAAAATCGACTGGTGCCTGTTCCTCCGCTGCCATTACAGCAGCTTCATTGGTCGTGGCACCGCTCTCACCGGAATTAAGGACGATTCTTTGATGTTCTCGTCCAACGCCGCACAATCGGTTGTTTCATACGTTTCCGGCTTTCCACGTTCCGATATTCCTATCTGTGCATATACCCTTAGGCGACACCTTTAAGCCAGCGTATTTGAGCGATACCTGTAATATCGCAGGGAGTTTCATACTAACGACTTTTACTCATCCCCATACGCACCGCCATAGGCGGCAACCGCGTTTCCACGGCTCATTCGTCTTGACCCGTACATTCAGTGTTTCGTCAGTGCGCTTTTCCGCACATTCTCGCCATAGGCATTTTTTAGACCCCCGGCGTATCATCTGCACACAGCACCTCTGCCGCGCTTTCGTCAACCATGTTTCCACGTTGTTACGGCAGACTTCCGCCGACTTCCGCGAGCTCTCAGACATTTTGCGGATTGTGCCGCTCATGCCTGTCGCAGTCTTAGGGCAGGCGTTTCCGGGCGTTACCCCTTCATTCCACCTGTTGGAATATCCGTTCTATGAAACTGTTTTTCAGAAAACTCCTTTCAATTTTTATAGATTCAGCTTCACGCCTGACCTTTTCAGTCAGGAACGTGTCACACCATTGGCGAACTCGTCCATCAAAAAATGCACCGGAACCGGCAGCCCGCCGCCATATTTGTGGTCCGCCAGATGGAAAAGCTGCTGAAATAACTGCGTATAAAGAATGGACACCAGAAAATTAAAGCTGGTGTCATTGTCGGGAATCAGAGCAAACAACGCCACCTTCTTTTCCCCCATGCTGGGCAAATCCAGTTCGTCAGTCATCACCAAAGCCGACAGACTTTCCAGATTGAACTTTTCAAGCCTTGCCGCCAGGGTAATCTGAATGGATTTCAGGGTTTTGGCGGAACCGGATCGGTAGTCCCGGTAATATTTCACGGCGATATGGTCAGGATTTCGCATTTCCAGCCGGTCAAACAATTCATCCAACGGGGATTGATAGCTTTCATCCTCCTCCCGCACCTCTCCAGCCCGCAGCATTTCCATGACCATGGAAAAATTCTGTTCCTCCGGCGGCGCTTCATAATGTAAATATAGTACCAACGAAAGCAGAAGCATGCTGGCGGCTGTGTCCCAAAAGGGGTCCTGGGACTGGCTGCCTTTGGGAGTGGTGGACTTGAAAAGATTGGTCACCAGCCGCTGAGCGTCGTTTGCGTCCCGCAGATAGACAAAGGGGTTGTAGCAGTGGCTTTTTTCCATATTCAGCAAATCCAGCACCCGCACTTCATATCCTTTTTCTTTCAGCAGAAAGCCGGTGTCCCGCAACAGTTCCCCTTTGGGGTCCAGCACCACAAAACTGACATTGGCCTGCATGAGATTGGGTTTGGCGTAAAACCGGGTTTTGCCTGCGCCGGAACCACCGATGACCACCGTGTTCAGATTGCGCCGGTGTTTTTTGCCATCCAGCCCCATGCGGACGTTCTGGGTGAAAATTTTGTTTTGAAAAAAATCCGGTTCCCGGTACTTTTTATTGACCATCCTGGCGTCCCCCCATTTGGCGGAACCGTGTTCCTCTCCCTTCCGGTAATGGCGGCGGGTGGAAAGATAGATTCCCACCCCCATACCATACAGGGCAAGAAAAAGGAGGGCAGCTTTTCCGCTGTCCTCACACCACACAATTTTGTAGGGTTCCTGCATCGCCACAGGCAGTCCCTCCAGAATACCGGGCAGTCCCTCCGAAAGATAAGGGGCGGTCAGCAATCCCAGCCAGATTGCTGGAATCGCACCCAGCAAAAGAAGCAGCTTACCGTTCTTCATGGTCCCGCACCTTCTTCACCGGGGCGTCGATGATTTTCAAAAGGATTTCGTCCACAACATCCGTGGGACGTTCCGACTGAATCAGCCGGGTCCGGAGATCGTTCAAAGCATGAATGACAACGCCATGTTCGCAGCGGTCCAGAGTGACAATGTGTTTTTCTGTCCGGCTCATCCTACCGCCCCCGTTCCTGTTTTGGTTCCAACGCCCGGTACATCCTGCCGGAAATAGCGGCGGCTGTGTCCCGGATGCCGGACAAAGTTTCCCGGAAAGCCTGCGGGTTCTGTCCCCGGATACGGGAAGGTAAGGCAGTAAAGACGTAACGGCTGGTATCTACACCATACTTTTTGCAGAGCAGATAGGAAGCGCTGTATGCCTGAAAATCGGCTTCCTTCCGGTTGTAGCCGGGGGCGCGCATGGCAATTTCGGCATGGGACAGTTCCTTGGCAAGATAACAGAACACCTCCGAAGCCTCCATGCCTTTCCGGACAAAAATTACCTGCTGGTCATGGTCGTAATAGGACCCCGATCCTTCCGGCATTTTTTCGGCAGTCTGAATGGGAACCGGGGACTTGTGAATCAGTGCCTTCAACAACTGTCTTCCATCCATTGGCAAAGGTTCCGCCTGTTTTTTCGCCGTAGTTGCCGAAATATCGAATACCTTTTTTACCTGCCAGGATGTCCCCACCGAACCGTCCTCCCGCCGGTATTCATCGCCGGGTTCCAGAATGGAAATCCCTTTGGCGTTCTTTCGGATGGACGCGCCGGTTTCTTTCCAACCGTCAAAACTTTTCAGTCTGGTGGCTTCCGGCATCTGGGCCTGGATGAGCAGGGCGTTGGTGACGGAATACCGGTCAAATTTTGCCTGGATATCTAGATATTCCCGGAACTTCTCTCCGTCCTGCCGGATCACATCAGTAGTGGAATCCGCCAGTTCATAGACTGCCCGCCGTTCTGCCATCTTTTTTTCTGCCCAGGCTTCCTTGTCAAATACCGGCTGTGCTTCTGCTAAAATCTCATCAAAATTGGTCATCGTGATTCCCTTCCTTTCCATTTCAGCCGTTTTCGTTTGGGCGGCTGATGCTGTTTCATCTGCTGTTCCACCTTAATCTGGCGCAGTTCCTCCCGCACCGAGTTCTTTGGCGGCTCAGAAATACCCCCGGCGGCTTTCCCGGGCGTCCTGGAGATAGGCTCGGACGGAAGGGATTTTCCCGTCCGGCCCTGGGGAGGGTTTTCCGAACCGCCCAGCAGTTCATCCAGGAGTTTTTCCTCATTTTTGGCTTCCGGTGTAGTTTTGGATTTTTCAATTTCCTGCTTAATGGAAACCGTGTCCACCGCCGCCAGGTGGAACCGTTCCACGATCCGGTTGATTTTGGAAGCGTCTTCTGCCCGCACCAGGATATCAGTCATTCCATCCGCCGACTGTCCCTTTTCCCGCAAGGTGCAGTAAACCACACCGTACCGTCTGGCCTCTGCTGCAAATTGCTTCAAATGCTGGTTTTGAATGGGGAACACTTTCAGTTCCCGACCGCTTTTCAGCATGGAAGTCAACCGCTGGCGGCCTTTGATTTTGGTTTTATCCCGGTTTTTCAGGACAGAATAGAGGGCGGCGGCGATATTCTTTGCTGCGGAGCCGGTGAGTTTCAGGGCAATTTCAGTCCCTTCCAGGCTGAACCGCACTACCTGTTCCGCCGCGTCGCCTGTGTTGGTCATGTTCTGTTTTCTCCTTTCCGCTTACTTGCTGATCTTCTCTGACAATTTGGATTTTCTCCCGAATCAACTGGGAACGGGCCGCAATCTTGTCACACAGCTTCACCTCCTTTCGCAGAATCGCCAGTTCCTTACTGATTTCCTGCTTCTGCTTCCGGATTTCTGTGCTGTCCGCCCCAACTTTTCGGGCAGTACGGTTTAACCCGGCGCGTTCTGTCAGTAGGCGGTCAATCTGCCCTTCCAGGTTCTCCCGGCACGAAAAAAGCTGCTCGCCGGTATCAATGCGATACCGTGCCAGCAGCTTGATTTCCTCGGTCAGGGACTCCAGTTTCAGCAGATCTTCCCGTAAAAGGAAATGAAGTTTTTTTCGGTTTTGCGGGCGGTCCCTGGGAAAGTACCCCAACAGATAGCAGTAATGAAAGTACAAAGCCCGGAAACCGGTGACCTTTTTGGTCTTTTGGAAACTGCCCTTCATTCTGCGGAAACAAGGTTTCCATGGAGGTTCCGGCAAAGGGAGTTCCGGACGCTGTTGGCCTAAAATCCTCTGACGGATGCCTTCCAGCGTGTACTCCTCCCCAAAGTTCCGGGCCAGCCGCACAAATCGTTCTTTTCCCGGCGGCCGCACCGAAATATCCTTGCCGGTTTTGATGGTATAACCCATTTTACGGAGGTTGTCAAAAAACTGGCGTTCCGTCATGGACTGCCGGATCACCGTATCCACATCCGATTTCACCAGGCCACGCCAGGTGGGGCGCTGTTCCTGTTCCGCTTTCCATTCGCCATAATGCTTGCTTTTTCCAGGCTGTGGATTTTCCACCACAGATAACTGATATTCCCGACAGAGTTCATCGGACAGCCGCTGCATATCCCGATAGTCCTTTTGGGTGCGGTGGTACTTTTTTCCATCCACAAAGGAAACCGTATTGACCAGAAAATGGTTGTGTAGGTGGCTTTGTCGATCCAGGTGGGTGGCAACCACTACCTGATATTTTTCACCCCACAGTTTTTCTGCCAGCTTCACTCCGATTTCATGGGCCATTTCCGGCGTCACTTCGCCTTCTGCAAAGGATTGGTAACCGTGATAGGCCAGGGTTCCCTCCTCTTTGCCAAACTGCCGCTTCACTGCCCGCATTTCCTCCAATGCGGTAGACGGGCAACAGTTGACGCCAGACACATAGCGGTGCACCAAGCCAGCGTTCTCCATGTCCGTGAGTGCCGTTTTCTTTTCATTGACTGCGTATTCCAGAACATTTTCCAATGCGGTTGTTTTGCTCGGATTCTCCACATACTCCACCGCCTGACTGAGATTTGCCTTCACTCGCCAAATGGATGTCACTGCCATATTCATTTCTCCATGGGTTTCGGTTCCACCACAGCCGAGGTGATTTGCCGAATAGCCGATTCCAGCATCCGGTAATCTTCATCGTATCGCTGGGCGTCCATCATCTGCAGAGCATGGGCTTTCTGAGCAATCTGGTTTAAGTTGTTGCCGATCCGATACAGTTCCCGCATCATGGCGTAATAGTCCGGAGGCGGTGCGTCTTGTGGGACAACGCCGTTGATTAAGTGGCGGAGGTAAACGGACATCGACAAGCCGCTTCGTTTGACCTTTTTATTCAATATTTCGGCTTCTTTGCGATCCAACCAAAATTGGATATGGACATTGCGTTTTCTCATAAATCAAATCATCCTTTCGTATTTTACCAGGGGTTATAGGGGCTTTCCCCTGTCAAGTTGCCGGTGTGGTATCACATCGGCGATGCTTGCCGTTATATGACAGATTGATTGACCAGCCGGAAACAGTTTCCGCATTTCCAGCAAGTTTTGGGCAGCAAAAAAGCCGGTGGGATTTCCCATCGGCTTTGATCATCTATTTTTATTACTTTTCCATTTCGTAAATTAACTTGTGAACTTCCTCTACCGGAAGCCGGACCAGCTTTGCGATACTATCTATTGGCAAATTCATTTTTAACGCTTCTCGAATAGTTTCTAATCGTTCTTGATGCTGGCGCTCATCGCCATATTTTCTCACCGCTTCACACATACAGGTCACTTTCTTTTCAATCCGTCAGTTTTTCGGCTGATTTTATTTCATCAACCAGCTTCTGGACTTCCTCTACAGAAAGTCCGACCAACTGTGCTATCGTTTCCAGCGGCATTTTCATCTTCAAAGCAGATTCGACGACCTGCCGCTGTTTATTTTGCATCCCAAGTGATTGCCGTTCATCTCCATATTTTCTCACCGCTTCACACATACGAGTCACACCCTCCTTCTCCTCTTTTAAATACTGAATCCGGTCAGACAAGTCCGGGAACTGTTGTTTCCGAATGCCGGTTTCTGTGAAAAACTCCATCAACTCTGCAATCTCCGTGCCATCATCATGAGCCGCGTTGATGTACAGTTCATGGATACCGTTATCCAGCATCCGGTCCGTCCCAATGATGATACGCCCAACGGCATACTTGGTCCTGCCCATCTGGAACAAATCAAATTTGGTCAAGTAAATCAGATAAAGTTCCGGAAGTTCCTCGTAGTTTTTCCCTTTGTCCAAGTAGGATATATCAATATTGGACTGATAATACCGCACCCGTTTCTGGTGGTCGTCCCGATCCGCCACCTGCAGTTCCAAATTATATAGTTTGTGCCGGGAATCCTCCGCCAAAGCATCCAGAACCACCGAATGAGTCCCCAGATTTCGGATGGAATACTGGGTTTTGATGGATTTTACCACCAGATCCGGGATTTCCGTCAGCACCCGCAGGACCTCCTGGGCGGCAGCCTTGTCCTCCATCACCACAGCGAAAAAATCGTCGTCAAACATGGTAAAACTCCGCACCAGTTCCCGTTTCTGTTCAAATGTCCCGGTCAGAGTTTCATCGGTAATTCGCATGGCCACAGGCATCTCTCCTTTTATCTATATTATACGAATGTTTTATGAAAAAATCAACCACAATCCCTGGAAACTTCAAATCTCCCGCCCATTCTTCTGCTTCTGTGGGGTGATGTTTTTTTGAATACAGAGAAAATCGTTATAGTCCTTTCCTCTTGGCGGAAAAATGGAGTGCACGGAATATTGACCGGACAATAGAACTTTTATCATAGACGCAGCCCTTCTGCCGGCAAAGTCGTTATCCAACCGCAGGATGATTTGCCGGATTTCCGGGTAATCATGCAGATACTGTGTCAGAGCAAGGGGCAGTTTGCCAGGGGAACCGTCCTGCTTTGGCTGGTAAATCCCGGCCAGAGAAAGCAGATGATCTTTCCTCCATTTCTGTCCTTCCATCTTCAAAAGGGTAGCATAGGATAGCAGGTCAATGGCAGATTCAAACAGATGCAGTGTTCCGGTTTCTCCGGGAATATGGAAAGAAAATCGCTTGTCACTGCCGGTTGCCTCTCCCTTAAAGTCTGAATAAGTTCCACGGATCGCAGCATATTTTGGGGTTCCTCCCTTATCCTCACCCACAAACACCACATTATGATGTGGCACACTTTCATAAAGCCGGCCTGTCTGGATACAAAACAGGATCAGTTCCGGAGCAATACCCCGGCTTTCCAAATATGTCATAACACGGGTGGCGCACCGGCTGGTTTGAGGGAGAAGCAGCTTTTTTGATTCTTCTTTCACTGATTTGGATGCAAAAACAGGCGGCTTTTCTGCCGCCTGTCCGGTAATTTGTGCCATCGCCTCTAAAAAGGACATTTCCTTGACCTTGATGAGATAGTCCAGTGCCGACTTTCCTCCAATTCCACGGGAAAACCAGCACCACTTGCCATTAGACATTTTCAAGGAATCATGTTCCCGAGTGCAGTAAGTATTGGGTCCGCAGGGCACCAGCATATCCGGCTCATAGTTTTCCAGATAGGTGAGCAAATCCATTTCACGGGCACGGGCCACCTGGTCAGGCGGATAGTATGGCATATTAACGTCCCCTTTCTCCCAGTTTAAGAAATTCTTTCCGGGCTGCTTCATGAGCCGTACCTTCCAACGCCTGCCACACTTCTTCCATGTGGGAACCTTCCTGCTTTTCCAGCGCCTGAAAAATATCTTGCAGTGGAGATGGTAACTTTTCCAGAGCCTTTGCCTGCCTTCCAGTTAGACTATTGTATTCCAGTGATAACAAAATATCCTCCCGCATCACATATTCATAAGCGTGATGCAGGATTTCCTCTGGCGGCTGGGAAAGCAGCCATTCCCGGTACTTCTCCTGTTCTGCAAACATCTTTTGATATAACGCGGTGTTCCATTCCTGTGTAGTCATCTCAAAACTCCTTTCTGCATACAAAAACCCGACTGATTTTCCGTAGAAAACCAATCGGGTTCATTCCATAATAATATAATATAAAAAATTATTTTGGCTCATCGGGTAGAAAACACAGGCCAAAATTGGTATGGCGTTCCAGTGAGTGCAGTTCCTTCCGAATATATTCCCATGATTCTTTATATCCCATGTGTACAGAAAAATTGGACTCACAAAGAAATTGAATAAATTTTGGAACACAGTCTTTATATTGTTTAGCAAAGTTAAAGGAATCGGCTTCTTTTTCCTCATCACCACTATTTAGCTTATTATATAAGACATGGTCTAAATTAACAGACATATAGAATACCTGATAAGGGATCGTCCAGATTTCTCTGGTATTAGAAATCTTATATAAAATCGCACCTTTTTGTTGGTTCCGCTGCTCAATACCGGCTTTATTTTTTGTCCGAATTTCTGTTTCAAAATAGAGTGGCTTCACTGCTGTCGGATCGTATACTACAAAATCATTAGGAATATATGCACCATCCATATCGACCAAATGAATTATTTTTTGAATATCTTTTTTTGTATAGGGGTTATTATCGATATATTCTTTTACTACTTTTTGAATTTTAGAAATGATATTACTTGAGTCTGCACCCCTTTGGGTTGTAATATCTTCATGCATAACCTGAACATACACTTCATTTTGATCGAAAAAACGATCGAGCAAAACACCTAATGCCTGGTCATCGGAAGGTCCTTCTACAATTACAAAAATTATTTTCCTACGAGCCATGATAATCCCCTGCCTCTCGAAAAGCCAATGCAATTTCAGAGTTATTCGTGCGCTCATACACTGATTCTTTCCGCTCTCCCAGAACAATATCACGATAGTAGAAATCTCGAAGATTATTATTCGTTTTCAGATTGTTCAAACGGATATACCGGTTTTGAGGATTGGTTGTCGTAAATGCAATAAAGCCTCGATCTAGAGTCTCCAGTGGACGAAGATTATGTGAGGTGAAAATGAGTTGACCTTTTCCTTTTTCTGAAATAATCCGCAGGAGTTCTCCTAATAAATATTCAAAAACGCCGGAATCCAATTCATCAATAGCAACAGTAATAGAAGATTGGTTATAAACACAGATTAAAAGCTGCAGGATAGAAATAATTTTTTTGATTCCTTCCGATTCGTATCGTAGAGGAATTTCCTTACTGTTTTTCTGTGACACAAATTCAATCTGGCAGCCTTGTATGCCATTGGGAAGCAGTTGATTTCCTAATTCTCGAACATCGATGGTTAAGCCCGGTATAATCTGCTGTAATACAATATTCATGTTGGCAATTACTTTTTTCACAATTTCAACTGTATCTTGTGGAATTACAGAAGATTTATTTAAAGAGATTGCAAAATTCCCAAATGACAAACGGTTACTTTCCTGATAATGGAAAGCAAGTGGCAAAACATTCATACTGATTAAGCCGGAATTGCTGGTGTCAATTACAAATATCGAATGACTCCCATAGAAAGACAGACTTTCCAGTAAAAGCAAATGATACTGATTTGGAAGCATCGCTTCTTTTTCCTGCTGAAAATGTTTCCGGATGGTGGATAATAATTCCTTGGAAAACACAAAAGACCGGGATGTTACCGCAGCCAGTTTTTTGGCGACCGACAGATCTGTAAAAATGGTCGGATTTTTTCCTACCAAAAGGTTATACTTGGTGCTAGGTCCGAATACTTCTTGTACACTGGTATTTATTACTGGCTGCATCTTCACTTTTTGGTCATCGCACTCATAAGAATAGGAAAGGATTTCATTAAATAGCGTTGCTTTATAACGCTCCTGAACAAAATTGTCTGGGTCAATATTTTGTTCCGATTCATCCAAATCCTTTCGCAACGAAAATTCGTAAGTCACAAAATATTGTGCACTGTGGGTGAGTACCTTAAATCCGTATTTCAATACTGCACACTCTGCTTTGACATGAATATAATCTGCAAAATGAGCAGGTACTGATCGCCCTGAAAGTGCCGCTTTCAATAATGCTACTGCATCGACCAAAGCAGTTTTGCCGGAACCATTTTGTCCATATAATCCCAAAATACTGGATCTATATGGCTTTCTGGGATTTTCAAAATTTAAATACCCATACTCTACATTTTTGAAATTTCTGATTTCAATACTTTCCAAACGGACAACTGCATCCTCCATTATAACAGCCCTCCTATTGAATGTTTTTTTTTATTATAACACGCAACATGAAAAATAACAAGAAGAAACATAAAAATTGATACAAATTGTTTCGATTCTTTGTTTTGACATGTTCTTAACCCTTTTATTCTAAATCTTCAACATCTCCTTTCCAAATGCAAAAACCGACTGATTTTCCGTAGAAAACCAATCGGCTTTAAGTTTCTTTTCATTTTATCGGCCTTGTTCGTTTACCAATTTTTGATACATCCGCATCAATTCCGCGACACAAGCAGATTCGCTGGTACGGGCAGGATGGCCTTTGGTAAACCCATAAGCGTCCATAACTGCCCGGTCATTGGCCTGATGCGCTTTTCGTAATTCCGGCGGCATGGTCAGCTCATCGTAGAGGTCGGCCAGACTGGAATCCGAGTAAAGAGCCCGCGCATCCAGAATTGCCTGGGCAGTCTGCTCGATTTTTGCCTTTTGCTCTTCTGTTGGATTTGGCCATGGAAAATTGTTGTAAACTACATCCTTTGAGTAGCGATAGTCACTTTTCAATCTGCCGCAAACTGCCCGCATCCAAGCCATGTGAGCGTTAGATGTAAGTAAACCAAATTCGTACAATGTTGCGTTAGGAACAATCTGGACAGCATCGGAAACGATTGTTGATGAATCGAGAAATCCCATCGGGATATACTTTCTTCGCTCCGACGATACACGAGGTACAATGATGTAATTTACATTCATCGGCTGTGTAATCTGCGCAAAAAGGGTTGGAGTTTCCGCAAATTTGCGTATAGCAGCAGCAACACTATTAAGCCGAGTTTCTTGACATTTTTTCACCCGGTCAAGAATCATTGGACATTTTCGTAGTTGGTGTGGATCGGCATCTTTCAGCCATAAACACCAGCGTTTCTTACTATGAAGGTATTCAACTGCACCCAAAAAAGGCTTAATAAATTGCTTGGCTTGAGGTTCTAATTTAACAAATCGTTCATATTCCTCATCTTCTATTATTAAATAACCTCCATCGGCAGGTTTATTACCATATACCATTCTAGAAACATTACAAAGTGGTTTACTACGACTATCCACTAAAACATCAGGTGCATCACAAAGGTATGCGTTAATATTTTGTGCTAAAACTGCACGCTCTCCTTGATAAATGACTTTCTTATGTCTGTCAAATGCGGCAAACCCAATGATAACACAATGGACATGAGCTTTGATTTTTGCCTCACTATCCCATATAAATGTTCGATAAGCATAGTTTATGCGGATATTTAGATGTTTCCATAGACTTGCAACAGTTTCACCTTGCGTAATCGAATTAGTGGAAACAAAGCCACATTCAATTCTAGTTTTTTGGATGTAGTCAGATGCAACTTTATACCATGCGGCCACAAAATCAAGATTTTTGGTTTTAGGAAAAATATACTCCATATCAGCTTTCTGTATTGCAGACATATAGGTAAATCCAATAAACGGCGGATTCCCCATGATATAGTTGAGTTCATTTTTCGGTACTACATCTTCCCAATCAATCCGCAAGGCGTTTCCTTCTATAATATTGGTGTAGGATTTCAGAGGCAGGAAGTCCAAATGCATCAGTACAATTTTTTCTGTTTCCTTTAACATCTGACTTTCCGCAATCCATAATGCCGTTTTCGCAACCGTAACAGCAAAGTCATTGATTTCAATTCCATAGAATTGGCTGATGGACACCTGGATGGGATTCCAGTTTGCATCACCAAAGGTAATTTGTCCATGCTTCAGTACACGCAAAACCTCATTTTCCAACCGGCGCAGGCTCAAATATGTTTCCGTTAAGAAATTGCCGCTTCCGCAGGCTGGGTCCAAAAAAATCAAGCCCGCCAATTTGTGTTGGAATTCATGGAGCCGGCGTTCCCTTGTTCGGTCAACGGCAATTTCACAGATTTCCTCAAATTCCTGGTTCAATTCATCCATAAACAGTGGGTCAATTACTTTGTGGATATTTTCGATAGAGGTATAGTGCATCCCACCGCTTCGACGAGTTTCCGGATTCAAGGTAGATTCAAAAACTGCACCAAAAATTGTTGGGCTGATATCAGACCAGTTGAAATCAGAACTTGCTTTATCCAACAGCAAAGACCGGATTTCATCGGTAAAGGGAGGAATTTCAATTTCTTCATCCGCAAACAGACCGCCGTTTACATAAGGGAAAGCAGCTAGATTCGGGTTATCGTCTTTTAAGTAAGGATCACGATCCTCTGGCTTTGTATCCAGTACCCGGAACAGTTCAATCAATGCTTTCCGCATTTGCCGGGTTTCATATCCTTCCAGATAGTCGTGAAACATTCCATGAGGCCCAAAAATCCCTGCGTCCTCCGCATACAGGCAGAATACCAGCCGCACACAGAGCACATTCAGGCTTTTCAAAGCATGTTCGCTTTCTGGATCAGCATATTGGCTATGGAACGCATTATACAGCAATCCAACAATATCGCCAGCCGCAATGGATACTTCCATTTCTTTGGTAAAATGTTTATTGCCTTCCTCTACTAAAAATTGTAAACGGTAATATTCTTTCTCAAGATTTTCCAGTAATAAAATTTCCGGCTCTCCAGTAGGATGTTCCATATCGTAAATATGAAACTCCTGAAAATTGCAGGTAACAATCCAACGAGGCCGCTGGGAATACGGTAGTTCAGCGGAATAGCGTTTTGCTTGCTGGAAAGGGGTTAGCAACGTTCCATCTGATTGTTTGATAGGTTTTTTGAGATCTTTGTCCAATCCCTTTTGTTCAATCAAAACATGAGTAGTTGGAATGAAGCCATCGATAAAGCTGGTATGATCCAGATGCACCTGATCTTCAAATGTAATGAATTGTTCTGGATGTTCCACGCCATAAACATTGCGCAACAAAGAAAGCCAGAAAGGTTGGCTTTCCCCTTTTTCATATCCTTTGCCTTTCCAATATTCAGCGAACTGTTTTGCAGCCACCTGTTGTTGCGTACTATTCACGTAACTACCTCCAAACCGAGTTCCTTTTCCATCATATCGGTATTTCTGGATGAGAAAAAGTTATTTTTTTCATTATATCATAAAATATCACTCCGTTCAATTTGTTCGAATAGCAAAATACTCAATTTGTATCATGGCTTCCTCTTTGTACTTGATATGCCTGGATTATACAAAAGAGTGCGAGTAATCGATAATCTTTCCGGGCGGCGGCATCCTTTAGATACTGTTCGATTTCCTCTTCTGATATGTTCGAGTTCTCACAAATTTCCAACACAAACGGAAAGCTGCAGAGAGTATCAAACAAAGCCTTTTTGGGTTCTTCTGGAAGTTCCCACAATTCTTGAAACAATTTCCATATTTCATTGCCCCTTTTTTCTTCCATAAAACCACCTTCCTGAATCTGTAACTGGATATATTTATCCAATTATATCATATTGATTCGGGTAAAATCAATATGGATGTATTTATCCAGAAAAAAATTCAGGAGGTTGTTATGTCAAACAGTTTGAAACAGGATATTTCCATTGGCCAAAACCTGAAAGCGTTGCGGAAAAAGGCAGGTCTTTCCCAGCGTGAAGCTTCCGCACAGTTAGAAATACTGGGGATTCCCATTACGGAAGATATTCTCGCCAAAATGGAACAAGGCAAGTACAGTGTCCGTATCAGCGCTTTGCTGGCATTGAAGCGAATCTATAAAGTTCCTTCCTTTGATACCTTTTTCGAGGGACTGCGGCTTCCTGATGAACAGGAATAATCACCGTTCCAGTCCAACTGCCTTGCGTTCCTGTGGTTCTGTCCCCTCATCCGGTTCGGCATCCAGCAGCACTTTATCCTTCTGATCCATATTCAGCAGGATATTCAGTTCATTCAGACGTTCCGTTTTTTCTGCCAATTCTGCTTCATTAGAGAAAGGTTTTTCCAGTTCCGCGCGGGCATTTTCAAGCTGGACTTTGGTATCGGCAAGTTCTGTGCGTTTCATTTGCAGACTTTCCGGCAGCTTGTCCAAGGCATTATCCAGACGGGTAATATTGCCAAATATATCTGTACCTAACGTCACCGTATGGGACAGAGTACCTTTCAGCGTAATGCGGTACTCGTTATTGATCCCGTCATAGGCCAGCGCCATAGAAAAGCCCCGGTACTGGCCCAAAAGGACAGCATCCGAGCCGGTCAATTTGGCGCAGACATCAATGATTGCTTTACCAGCGTCCTCTTTTTGGGTATAGTGTTTTCCCTCTACCTCCATGCCGCAAAATCCTTCCGGAACTTTCGGATGAGATTCTACCAAGGTCGCATCCTGCTCATAACCGGCTATCCGTTCTGTCAATTGGGCGATTTCTGCCGGATATGTTCGTTCCACCAGCTTTTCCAGAGCATACCGCTGGTTTAAGTAGTCGGCTTTCAGTAAATTCAGCTTTCCCACCTCCATATCCAAATTGCATTTTTCGATAATCAGCGGATTTCCAGTGGCAAGTGCTTTGATTTCCGCATAATTTAGAGCAGTTTCATCCACATCATCGGCAACACGGACAGGGGATTTGGAGGTCATAATCTGTGCGATGAATTTCTGCTTGTTCTCCACCAGTTGGTAAAGATAAGCATCAAAGGTATTTTCTGTTACATAGCGGTAGATTTCCACCTCCGGGTTTTGATTGAACTGCCGCACAATGCGTCCTAAACGCTGCTGCAAATCAGATGGCCGCCAGGGACAATCCAAATCATGCAGAGCAATTAACCTGTCCTGCACGTTGGTTCCTGCCCCCATTTTTTGAGTGCTTCCCATCAACACCCGGACCTGTCCGCTGCGCACCCTGGCAAATAACTCTTTCTTTTTCACCTCTGTATCCGCATGGTGGATAAAGGCAATTTCTTCTTCCGGAATGCCTTTGTCCATCAGTTTCTTTTTTAGGTCGTCATACACATTAAAGGAACCATCTCCTTTTGGAGTGGACAGGTCACAGAACACAAGCTGAGTCGAACGCTTTTCTTTGTGTTGTTCCCATATCCCGAAAACATTTTGCGCACATACCGATACTTTTCCATTGGGATCAGCGGCTGCCATTGGATTGATCAGCCGTATATCCAAAGCCAGCTTCCTTCCATCATTGGTGTCGGGTAGGATACCGACGAGGTAGCTATGCCCCTTTTCCGTTATCCCCCCAC
>ERZ1643249.2256-NODE-2256-length-18309-cov-9.346116_pt1 | contig 18309 bp, 10 predicted proteins | sample MGYA00579263_ERZ1643249 | MGnify/ENA primary metagenome ERZ1643249 (study PRJEB29033, sample SAMEA4952264) | chicken gut metagenome | biome: Broiler Chicken; feature: Gastrointestinal Tract; material: Caecum | place: Ireland | collected 2018 | study: Broiler... | reverse complement strand
CCGTTCCTCTTTCACGAAACGAAGCGCCCGACTCTCCGGTGCAAACGGCTGCTTTGCCGGCGTCTGCGTAGAAATGTTTTCTCCCGCGATCCTGATATCGGAAACAGGGATATCGCAGTCCGCTTCGCCGAATACCCCTGCCGTTAAAATACCGTTCTTTTCTCTGAAATGTAAACCGTAAAATTCAAAATTCATTTTCATCCTCTCTTTCCGCCGTTCATGTTCGGCAAAGTTCATTGCGCAAACGGAGCGTTATGTTGACGGCGCGCTGAAAATACCCGAAACAAATATCGGGCACATGCGGGCGTCACTTTCCCTTTTCCGAAGCTGCTTATAATTCACAAAATCTGCATAAATTCTATAAAATTCAAAGCTCCACTTCCAAACCGTCGTAGGCAGGCACAATGCCGTGCGGCCGCAATAGTTTCTCAATCCGTTCCTGCCGGGGATCCCCGTTATGCGAAAAATGATTGGCGAAGAAAAGTGTTTTTTCGCTTACATTCCCGTTTTCCGCAAGCCGCTTGATCACGCGCACGTCTCCGTCTATATTCATGTGAAAGCCTTCGTCCGGGACAAAATTTTCCACCTCCGTACAATCGAGGCTGACCATATCGAAACAGATTTTTTGCTGTTTAAGATAGTCAAACACCTCATCGTAGAGCATTCCCGTATCGTTGCCGTACAAAATCGTTTTTCCGCCCTTTTGAATGACGAAAATGAGACAATTCTCGTTCGGGTCATGTCTTGCGGGCAACGGTATTACAGTATACTCCCCTGCCTGAACGGGCTTATACGCCTGCAACAATTCAAAAGAATATCCGTCCTTGATTTTGCCGATCATTTCACCGTATGCCCATTCGTATACCCTTTTCACCGCCGCATTTCCGTACACGGTGACGTGCGGCTCACGTATATTATGCGCAAAGGCCATCCCGCGAAACGTCGCATCTTCGGGAGCGAAATGGTCGAGATGCGAATGCGTGACGAAAATATACTTGACCGTATCCATACGCAAGCGGTACTGCATTGCGTGTACAAACGAATCGGACGGAAAATCGATCAAAAAATCATTGTCGATCATCGCCTGCGAACGCGTGCGCAGGCTTTTGCCGCCTTCCCTGCGCACTGCCTCGCATGCCGCACAGCCGCAGTACATGGCGGGAAAACCTTCTGCCGCCCCTGTCCCTAAATATTTGAATTTCATTTTAATACCTCACCTCATTGTATTTTCCGTACGCCAAACAATCCCGTTAAGACTCGTTAGCATCGGTGTATTGCCGTTCCGGATTTCCGTAATGCTGGCAAACCTGCCGAAGACAGCGAAACTGCTTCGCCGCACGCTGACTGCTTAATTTTTCCGTATCAAAAACTATATTTCCAATGCATTGTTTTTGGCTATATTGCTATACCACAAAGCGCTGTCTTTCAATGACCGTTTCTGGGTTTGCCGATCGTTGTAAACGATGCCAAATTTGTAATCGTAGCCGGATGACCATTCAAAATTGTCAAGCAAAGACCATAAATAGTAACCGCGGACGTCTGCCCCTTCCTCCATTGCCTTATGCAGATACGTTAAATAGCCTTTCACATACTTGATTCGCTGCTCATCGTGAATATGCCCGTTTTCCAATTTTTCGGTCAAACTATATGTACCGTTTTCTGTAATATATATAGGAATATCGATATTAAAGTCGTTATACAATATTTTAATGGCGTCGTAGATCGCTTTCGGATAAAATTCTATCCCTGTATCCAAAATATCGCTGCCCGCCTCTTTTATGCTTTCCTGAACTGCGGTACGGTCTTTGGACACAACCGTGCGGTTATAGCAATTCAGTCCAAAAAAATCCAGCTTTTGGTGCATAAGATCGAAGTCGGAATCTTCCATATAAGGCATCGTTTTTTCTTTTTGCATCAATTTCAAAATATAATCCGTATAACAGCCCTTAAAAATCGGATTCAAGAAAAACCGATAAGATTCCTCGTTCTTTCTTAAAGCGAGCGCAACGTCTTCCGGATCATTCGGCCTTGCAGGATGGTTATGCCAAATATCGACGACGATCCCGATTTTACTGTTCTTATCCGCGGATGCGCGGAACCGTTCGACCGCCTTCCCGTGCGCCAATAATATATTGTGCGAAGCCTGTTTCCCGAAACGATCCAGCTTTTTGCCGGGTGCAAAGCCGCCCCCGGCATACCCTACATAGGTAGCGATCGGTTCGTTCAATGTTGAAATCAGCGGCAGCCGGTCTGAAAACTTTTTGAATATAAATTCTGCATAATCCGCGAACCAATCGGCGCAATCCCTGTTCAGCCAGCCTCCGAGATCTTCCAACGCCTGCGGCAGATCCCAATGATACAATGTCGCATTCGGTTCAATGGAACTGCTTAAAATTTCATCGATCAACCGGTCATAAAAGTCTACGCCTTTTTCATTGACTTTTCCCTTACCCTCGGGAAAAATTCTCGGCCACGAAAACGAAAACCTATACGCATTCAAATTCAACGATTTTACAATGGCAATATCTTCTTTATACCGATGATAATGGTCGCACGCCACGTCAAGAGTATCGCCATTGCGTATTTTGCCGGGTATTCTTGCAAACACGTCCCAGATCGACAATCCCTTGCCGTCCTCCAAAGCGGCGCCTTCGATTTGTGCGGCGCTGGTAGCCACGCCCCATTTGAACCCTTCCGGAAATCTGATTTTTTTCATATCTGTAAACCTTTTTTTCTATGTCTTTTTTAATCGGCACTTAATAAGCGGGAGAAGCCATGACCAACTATCCCCTTGTGAAACAAGCAGGTATTATCCGATACCCCCCGCTTTCTTTTTCCCGATTGCGGGAACCCAATCAATTTCAGCATTAAAAAAACGGAAAGCAGAAGTAATCTCTACCTTTTCGGTTTTGCCGATTACGATACTCTGCCTTCCGTTTTCGGTACGCCGGTCACAAGCGCGCGGCTTGCAGTTAGCCGCTTCCGCCTGTCTTTGCTCCGATATGCACATTCTGTTTTTCCGGCACTATCACCCGATACCCGAAAAATTCGGGTATCGGGCAATAAAAGCCGTTTGCGCTTATGCCGCGCTTTGTACTTCTGCAGTCTTCCAAGCAATGCCCGTCTCAGAAACCGTCCAGTAGTCGCTGTTGAAACCGTCAAATGAAGCGAGGCTTGCCGTTCCAGTAACGCCCGTCTGCCCTTCTACTGCCGTTGCGAGCGCATCAATACTTGCAAATTTGCCGTACACGCTGTTTGCGGTATCGAGAACGGACGCCGAACCGTTGGACTGGACACCGACCGCAGCGTCGCTTCCGCTGTTGATCGTATATACATTTTGCAAAACCGCACTCGTACTGGTTACACATCCTACGATCAAGCCGTGCCTTGTGCCGCCCGTATGGTTATACGCTTCTGTTACAACGCTGATCGAGTTTGTGATTTTACCGCTGCCGCCCAGCGTGCCTACAAACGATCCGTTATGATTTCCTGCGTTGAGTGAATTGACTACGAGGTAGCAGTTATCGATGATACCTCTGGACTCGATCGCAAGCGCTCCCCACCAGGCATTTACCGTGCGCGTTATGCTGAAACCGATGTTTTTGATCACGCTCGTATCGTCGATCGCACCGAACATACCGCGTCCGCCTACGCTCAAATTATAGAGGTAATGTCCTCTTCCGTCGAGCACACCGTGCCAGGCGTTCAGAGTAGTGTATGCGTCATAACCGGTAACGTTGAATCCTTTATTCGACGCAGAAAGCGTGTCCTTGTTGTCTTCATAAGAGGCAACCTCCGCCGTTGCGGAAAGATCGATATCCGCAGTAACGATATAGTAACCGTCGCGGTACTTGGAATCATCCGAAGCGCTGCGGGTTTTCCAATAATTGGTTCTGAGCAGCATGAAGGTATCATAATCTTTAATGAAAGCCGTGGCAATGTTGATCTTGCCCCTGAAGATCGCGGTATCGGTTTCTATCGTGATGTCGACCTCTTCGCCTACGGCACAGGCGGACAGATCGTCGAAGGTAAGTTCCGTGCCGCTCCCCGTAACGCTTACTTCTTTGCCGCCGATCGTAACCGTCGCGTTTGCGAGCTCCGCATCTGTAAAATCCTCATCGCTGCCGAAGTCGAGTTTTTGGCTATTTGCCGAACGGTCGAGATCGCCCACGAACGTGAAGTCCACGACCTCTTTCGCGCACTTTACCGTAAACGTTGCGCTTTCGCTCTTTCCGGAAAGGAGAGAGGTTATCGTTATAGTGACAGACTCGCTCGTTCCCGCGGTAAGTCCTTCAATCACGAGATTTCCTTCCGCAAACGCCTCTGCATCGATATATTCTGCCCCGTCGCCGGACAGCGCAACGCTGTATGCGACGCTGCTCGGCAGCGTTACGGTCGTTTCCTCTGCCTGGTCGTATTCTTTGTTTTCAAACTGCTCCTGCATAGCTGTAAGAACCGAGGCGTCATATTCCATCGCGGACTTCATGATCGGGAAGCCCCAGGAAGTATCCCATCCGTCCTCCGCCGTAAATGCGGACAACGCGGAAGCAACGCCCGTTTTAAGCTCCGCGACCGTGGCATAGGAATTGCCTGCGTTGGTCGAGGTAAGGCAGCGCATTTGCTCAATATCGGAAACGTTGTAAACGTTTTCCACCGTTCCGATCCTGCTGGCGCGCAGAATACCCACATTGCCGCTGCCGTATTTGCCCGTATATTCTGCAATAACGACAACATTTATCAAATCCAACGGCCCGGCATTCGAATAGTTGAACAACAACCCGTGATCGGTTGCGTTAGTCGGATCATCATCAGCGTCGCGGTCGTCCACCGTAGACACGCCCTGCCAGTACACGTTTTCCAACGTCATCCCGTGACCATCGCTTGCCAGATAACCGCCGCACATGTTATCGTTTTGGACGAGCGCATTTACGAACGCGACGTTCTTCAACACGCCGGTCAGCTCTCCCGAGCCCAGCAAGCCGTTCTGATTCGTTACTTCGAGGTTGGCGACGGTGTATCCGCGCCCGTCGAATATGCCGGCAAAGTATTTATCGCCGTTTCGTCTGTCAGTCGTAACGGCGCGGCCGGTGCAATCGATATTCGCCGCCAACAAGACCAACTCGCCCTCGCCAGGATTATTCGCGTTTATGAATTTGCTGAAAAATTCATCCGCACTGTGAATGATCGCTTTGGCGACGTTGACCGTGCCGCTCACGGTAAGTTTATCCGTTTCCAAAACGATTTCCGCATCCTCGCGGGAAGCCACGCCCTGCAAGCTCGTAAACGTGAGCGTCGTACCAGAAACGCTTGCGGTTACCTGCGTACCGCCGATCGTTACCTTTGCCGAATCAAGAGAACCTTGCGGCAACTGCCCCATTCCCACATCCGACAAGTCAAGCGTATTTGTGCTTGCCGAAAGGTCGAGATCTATCGTCTTTTCTTCAAACTGCAAAGCGGTTTTTGTTACCTCTACGGTGATTTCGACGGTGTATTCCTCGCCGGAAGTGCTCGTATATTTTACCGTTACTTTCGTATCACCCGCGCCGACCGCAACGATCTTGCCGTTTTCGTACTTGGCAACGGTATCATCGCCGCTCGCAATCGTAAGCTGCGGCTCGGTCACTTCGTTTCCGTCTTTATATACGGAAATTGTGATCGCTTCTTCAAGCGATAACCCCGTTTCAAGCGGATCGGACGTATACAATTGCACACTTTCGGGCGCGTTGATCGTAACGTCTTCCGTAACGGTAACCTCAAATGTTTCGGGAACCATGTTAAAACCGAGATACGATCCGCTGACGGTGATCGTGGCGGTGTTTGCGTCTTTTACATATGCGCCCGCAGTCAATACACCTGCATCGTCAACGGTGACAACCGCCGTGTCGCTGCTTTCATAACTGAATTGAACCCCGTCCAACTCTGCGCCCTTATACTTAGCGGTAACATTCAGCGGATAGGTTTGCCCGCCCACCAGTGTGGCAGAATCGTTCGCCAACACGATGCCGGGGCGATTGCCGCTGTCTTCGACCTTGACGGCAGCCGTTTTGGAAAGATCTCCCGCTTTCGCGGTGAGCGTAACTTCCCCTTCCTTTTTGGGCGTAAGCGTAGCAGTGCTGCCGTTTGCCGTAAGCGTGACCACATCTTCCTTGTCGAGCGAGAAAGTTACCTGCTCGTCCGAATTCGTCACCGTGGCGGTGATCGTGCCCGTCTCGTACAGGTCGAGCGTCAGGCTGCTCGCCGAAAGTTCGAGGGCAGGCGTGTTTTCTTCCCCGCCCGGATCGTCGTCTTTGGCGCACCCTGCGACGGCAAAGGCCGCCACAAGGAACAGCGCGAGCAGGCATAACACGCCGACTACATTCTTAAAAGTCCGTGTCATCAAAATTCCTCCAAATTTATTTTTTTAACAAAAAGCATTTTCTGCTTCCTTGTTCCGTTTTTACACGCCCCATTTCTTGTATAACTCCCCTACGGTAGCCGTTGCAATTTCTGCCGTTTGGGTGATGCCTACATCGATAATGTCTGACTTGAATTCGGTTTTCATTTCCAACAATTCAGACTGATGATAATTCAGCCCGTAAAACTCGATGAGCATAAAGCGAGGCCCGATGCTTTCCAGCACGATCTGCTCTTTATAAATATCGTACATCGCATCCCCGCTCTCGCGCAGCGGCTCGATTTCAGCAAGCGCTTTATCGCACATCGCGATGTACTGTTTGAGCAGCGGCTCCGGCCAATACTCCGCCTCCACATAGTTCGTTTCGCCCATGCGCGAGAAATAACCGTTGTTCTCAATTACGGCAAACTGTGCGCGCAAAGCATTGAAATATCCGAGCATCGTCTGCGCAGCCGGCCCGTATACGGCGTTGAAGTAATTGTTTACTAGCGTGTTGTAATCCGCATTTACGTTCCAGCCGAATTTGGAATCGAGATACGCCGCCAGATTCATAAAACCTACGCCGTTCTTGTCGGAGTTACTGTTCCTGCGCTGGTACTGGAACCAATAGACATTGTTCTCTTTGGCAAACTTATAATTATCCTGAATGGCGTTGAAAGCGTTGTACGGCGTGATCCACGCATCCGTTGCATAGTTCGTGCCGTAGATCCACAGGCTTATAGAATCGGCGACTACCTGCCAGCCCTTGAGTATTTCGGTATAGCGGCTGTTATTGTCAGGCAAGTTTGTATCATCGTAATACATACTGTCTATTCTGTTCGCTTCGATCGGGGCATACATCACCGTTACGCCGTTTTCGAGATGCAAGCCGTTTACCGCCTGATACTCTCCGTTCGCATCCTTTACGGCGGGCGCTTCCGTCGTATCGTGATATGCAAAAATGGAAAGCGTTACGTCGCGTTCGGGGTATTCTTCGTTCAGCCAGGCATAGTATTGTTCGGAAACTTCGTTCATCCACAAGATGACTGCCGCCGAATTTGCCCCGTACGTTTCCCTTACCTCTGTGCACTCATCGCAGTTGCACCAGTACGGCATATCCGCCTGACCGAGATTGGCAAATTTCGCGTTTGGCTGCGCGATCGTTTCGGCTTTCAGCTTCTCTACCGTTGTGCCGACAAACAATTTGAATTGGAGTTCGTCGCCGCGGCAGGTATAGCAATGCTGTATTTCGCCGCTTTCGGGCGCATTCTTGGCAAACCACTCCGGATTGCTTTCGCGGTAATCGGCCGCCGGGATCAAATGCTGCATGGTATGGTGCGTAGCGCCGCCGAGCGTCATCTGAAACGTCGTGGAACCGGGGCTTCTGTTATAATTCATGCGCATACGGCTAGCCGTAGTCGTGTCAGTACAGGTCATGCCCGTATTCACCACGCGCCAAGGGAAATCGGGTATATCTTTGATGTCGAAAGCCGGCAGTTTGATCGTGGAAACGGTATCATACGTGATGACGTCTGCGGTATATACCTCGAAATTCACCAATTGATGCAAAAGTTCATACACCGCATACAGCGTTCCCGTGGAATACTGCGTCGCCCCGGTTAGAATAATCTTTTTGCCTACCGTTTTGATAATAAAACCGCCGTCGCCGAATTCAGACTTGTCGAGCGCGATGTTTGCCGCCCTGAATATTGCGGTATCGCCTATCGAAATATACTTGCCGTCGCCCGCGATCTGTTCGTCGGTAAGCTCGCTGTCGCGCACGCTTTCAAAAACCGCGCCCGTCGCCTCCGAAATAAAAGTACTGAACTCATTAAATGCCGTCTGCTCGTAATAGTCCGCATCGTCCGGTAACACGACGACATACTCGGTTTTCCCGTTCGTAATAAAATCTTCATTGGTCGTACCGACGTTGTAAATATGTGTGCCGCCTTCCACGTCGCCGCGGGTCGTAGTGGTAAACGGATTCGAGCTTGTGGAACCGCCCTCTCCGTTCCCCTTATCCGCGCAGCCGGCAAACATAAATATTGCCATTACAAACGCGCTCAAAATTGAAATGATCTTGACGGAAATATGTTTTCTCATAGTTATTGCACCTCAGCCGTTATGGAAAAACTTACGATCGCCGTATTGCCCGCCGAATCGGTTGCCACATACATGAGCGTGTACACGCCGGCTCTGTCGGCCACGAACCCGTCGTATGCGGATCCGATCTCATACAGGATCCCGGACGCCGAAACAAGATACACCCGCGCCTGCAACTCGCTGTCTATATTGTCCGTGACCGTCGCTTTATGGATATACACCGTATCGCCTACCGAAACTTCCGCTTCCGGCGCAGATACCTCTATCACGGGCGCAACGTCGTCCACCGCCGTGATAATGTAACCACTGCCTCGCGAAGAAACGGCGTTGCCGTGTTGATCCGACAAAGAAAACGTTACATAATAAGAGGCCGCTTCATCCATGAGAATATCGTATCCGCATGTCGGATCCACGTCTTTCAGTTCCTTGCCGTTTACGTCTTTCAGCGGCGTGCTCTCTCCGTATTTTGTGACCGTCATGCTGAAATTGACCGTGGGATCGAATATATCGCCTGCATATGCGGGCTGTATATGCACAATGCTTCCGATCGGGTACACCGGCGTTTCGTTCCCCATGTAAAGCTGGGGCGCCGTGTCGGATCTGCTTTTCGACAGGTTTTGGTTGCCGAGCGAACTTACCGTCACTTCGGACGCGGCATCGCCCGCAAACTCGAACGAAAGATAGACTTTACCGCTCGTGAAACCGGAGAACGGTTCACCGAGATCCGTAACGGTAAACGGCACTCGCATCGAATTTACAGCATCGACTGTAAGAATGTTGCCGAGATTGTCATACGTAAACTGATATGTTCCGTTGCCGTAAGATGCGGAGTAAATATGATACACAACGCCGGAAGATGCAATTACGTCGGTCGCCGCTCCATTCTTGGTAAGAAGTATGCTGACCCGCTGCGAAGCATCCAACGAATCGGTAAACGTCAGTTTTATATCAGACGCCCCGCCATTGACGGAAAACTCGACGGAAAACGCGCCCGCCACCAACGGATTGATAAACTCCGCCCTCGCGCCCGCCTTCGACGCTTTGAGTACGGCGCCCGTGTCCGACGTGCTTGCCGTTGCGCCGTTTGCCAAAGCGAAATAGTCGGACACGTTGGCAACCGAACCGGTCTGTGTGATCTTGTATGCGGGGATCTGTGCGGAAACAGAACTCTCTTTGCCGTTGACGGTCGCCACGTATTTAACCGTGACCAGATCGCCCGAAGCATTGACATTGGGCGTAAATCTTCTGCCGTCTGCGGTGTGTTCGCCGTCCTTATCCACATATTTCACCACGGTAGAAACGGGAATCCCTTCGCCGTTCATATAGTCGTATGCAAAACATTCGGGAACTTCGTTTACTTCGCCCGCTATAAGATATTTGGGGAATACGGGTTCTTCCGTAAACACCGCCGCGCTGCTCTTGGTTACCGTGACCTCATAATCCACGGTCACGCTCTGCCCCGCATAATCGGCTGCCGTATACGAAACCGTCCACGTCCCTTCCGCCGTCGCCATAAACACGCCGTCTTCCACGTCCGCCTTTACACTGCCGCACGACGCCGTAATCGTCACGTTCGGCTGACTTACGCCGCCCGATACCGTATAATCCGCAACGGAGATCTGTTCCCCGTAATACGCCGCCGTCACCCTATCGTTATCCACGGCAAGATTTATCGGAACGTCCCCAGCGGGCACCGCGACAACCGTTATCTTTTCGACCGCCTCATTGCCCGATGCGTCTTTTGCGGAATATTCGATCGTATACCGTGTTTCAAGCGTGGGGACGAAACATCCGTCCGTTATGCCCTCGTTTATCCTGTTGCTCGTATAATTCCTGTACACGTTTACGGACACAGGAACATCCCCGTCTACCGAATCGTATGCCGAAGCGCTGAACAAAGGATACGGCTTGCCTATAACCGCATTCGGAACGTTCTGTCCGTATTCCCCCGTGTCGATCTCGATGCCGGGCTTCGCTTTATCGTCATAACGTTCGGAAGTCAAGTCATCGCTTCCGACAAAATCGGTGATGATAAAGTTGAACATCTCTTTTTGATACGATTCAGCCTTGATCGAAACGTACGCCTCACCCAAAGCAAAGCCGTCCCACAAATTGGAATAAAAATACGGATCGTCCAGATCGGTCACACGGTCGTCCGCCGCATAATTCGCATTGGAAATATGTACACTGCGCTCCGCATAATCCAAACGCAGATCAAACACGTTTTCGCTCAAAGGTGCGTTATTGAGCGTACCGAACAACGAACATTTATTTTGAATTGCCCCGTAATTGTTTGCTGCATGCAGTATGGGCGGATTGTACTGGAATTCGATGCCCGTAAGCGGCTGGAATCTTGCGCCGGCCGCCACATAAACGCGCTGTTGATTGTTCGCCGGCGTACCCGATACGGTCGCCGCGGCCGCGGGGTCGATCTTTGCGGTGATCGTAATATAATTGGACGCATCCGTCGCGTCGGTGAGTATGATGCTGAACCTCTGTACATCCGGCTCACCCAGAACCTCGGGCGTAATGACCATAGACAAAAGTTTGTCAAGCGCGGTAGCGTCGCTCACGTTGATCGCATGTTCGAATGTGAACGTTTCGCCCATAGCCAACGAAACTTTCAGACCCGAAACCGAGCCGGTAGAAACGCTTCCGTTATTTTCGTAGGAAAAACCGGTGACGTATTCGGCGCTGGAACGCCTGCCCGAAAACGAGTAAAGCGATCCGTAAACATAAAACTCACGGCTCAAAGAATAGGTCTTTCCGCCCAGTTCGGCCGAATAGATCGCCTCGTATTTTCCCAAGCGATCGAGCGTGATTTGTTCTTTTTCAATAATGTCGCCGCCCGGATATTTAACGAGTACGGACGCTGCGGCACTGTCGTCTCCCACGGAGATCGTTCCTTCGGGCAGCGTAAGCTGCCCGCCCTGCGCGTATTCTTCTTCAAATTCATTAGTAAGCGTAAGTTCCGGCGTCGAAGAACCGTTCGCCGCATTCGCAAAAATGACCGAGAAACAGATACATGAGCATAACAACAGCATCAGAATGCTCATGGCTATGCCATAGGGGGACAGCCCGCTGCGTTGCGCGATTTTTGTCTGCTTGCTTTTCATTTATTCTTTTAATCCTCCCATTGATATTTTCCCCAACAACCTTTCATGGAAAATCAAAAACAACACCAGTACCGGCAGCAGCCCGATCATGCAACTCGCAAGCCGCATGGGGATCGTAAAACTGTTATCGTTGAGGTTGTCCATGACATAAATACCGAGCGCAAGCGTCGGGTTATTGGGCATATAAATCAGCGGCGTGTTGAAATCATTCCAAAACGTGACAAACTGCAACAACATGACGGTAAAGAATATATTGCGAATCATCGGGATCACAATCCGGAACAGCACCGTGAAATTCCCGCCACCATCGATATATGCCGCCTCCGAGTAATCTTTGGGCGTATTTTTAAATGTCGCATGGAACACCAGAAAATATGTGCCCAAAAAATGTGTTTTGAGCAAAAACACACCCCAAAAAGTATCATATAACCCGATGGCTCGCAGCACGTTGATCGACGACGGCGTAGAGCCGACTATGGGCAGTATCATCGTGAATATGACCACGCCATACAAAATTTTGCTGAATTTATAATCGAACTTGGCTACCGCATACGCCATGATGCACGGGGTGAGCGCCGATAAAAACGCACAGCCCAACGCATAAATCAACGAATTGCCGATGAGCTGAAAAAAACCTATCCGCTCCGTATCGTTATTGATAGGCACCGCAAATTTGCTGAATACGTCGCCGTAATTGGAGAATAACCATTCTTCGGGCAAACCAAACGGATTCAGAGTAAAATCCAGCCTGTCCTTCACGCTTGACATGAGCGCCCAACAGAACGGCAGAATCAGGGAAATCACATATATCAACAGCACGACGCCCAATACGATCATCAGAGGCGATACAGATATCTTTTTCTTTTTTATCATCTTACACCTCACTATTCCGCCGACGGCCCGAATTTTATGAGCAGTTTACGGACGCCCAGCACGATCGGAGTGATGACGACCGTCATCACCAGACCCATCGCAGACAAATACGGGTATTCGCTCAGCCCTGCGGTTCCGGACACCAGATCTTTGAACATATAAAACCCAAGCGTATAACAGTTGGGCGGCACATCTAATCCGTAGAACAAATACGCATTTATTTGGTTGGTTGCAATGCCCGCAATGTTCACGATAAAAAGCGTGGTAAACGTCGGAAAGATCATGGGAAACGTAATGCTTATGAATTCACGCATTGTTCCGCAGCCGTCAAGGTGCGCAGCCTCCACGATCGAATCGTTGATCCCGTTCATTGCGCCCACATACAAAAGTACGTTGCTTCCGAACCCCGACCAGATACAGAAAAACAGCAATGTGCCGAATCTTGTATTCTCCTCACTTAAAAAGCCGATAAACTCGCTTCCCGGAAATATCTTGTTTATTACTTCCGGCAGTGCCAGGTCAGTGAAGTATTTGAACATCATCACCATTGCCACGCTCGATACTATGCTCGGCAAAAACAGCATGACCTGAAAAAATTTGTGCCCGAACGACTTTTTATAGATATAATACGAGAACAGCAATGCCAGTCCCGTGCCGAACAGCAGCCCCACGGCATACGCGATCAATGAGTTCTTTACGGACGCGGATACCAATTCGCTGCTCGCAAAATCTCGGAATACCCGCGCGAAGTTCTCAACCCCGACGTAGCGGTAGAGACCTGTATCATAATCGAATCTTTTGAACGCCAAAAGCACGGAGTTGAAGTTTACATATATATAAAATATACAGAACTGTGCGAGCGGAATCGCGATCAGCAAAATATAAAAAATAAGATCTTTATACTTCTTTTTCAAGCAAATCCGCTCTCTTTTTACCGTTTCAGTCACTGCCTGTCCTCCCCCGTCATTGGATCAGATTCGACCAACTCGTTTGTGCCGTGCTGTACATACCTTTGAAATAATCTTCTGACGACATTCCTTCTTCGAGCGCCACCGAAGGAACGGTCTGTATGCCGCTCTCCCAGTTATTGTTTTGGAAATAATTCGTATTCATATAGTACAGCGGCGTATCCGAAAATTTATATACCACTTTGGAATTTTGTTTGAAGCTCCAAACCTGCTGCCCGAAATAAGTCAGCTCCGATAACTCATCCGTAAGGTCGTATTGGAACGCCTTTGGCGCACTCGTGATCTTTGTGAACTCAATGAGGCTTTCGTCCGTCGCACAGAAACGGATAAAATCGATGGCGAGATCCTTTTTATAATCCGCTATATTCTTATTTATAAATGCGGCAGACATCAAATGTTCTACCACGGCTGACGACTGACTTCTGCTCTCCTCGCCGTCCGGCATAGGGAAAGGCATGATGCCGAACCGGCGTTCTCCCTTCCCGGAGCCGGGATAGCGCTTTGCCATAGACTCGAATATAGAGCTTGCCTCATTCTCCCACCAAGTGCCGTCAATAAGGATACCGATTTCTTTCGCACCGTTGTTCTCGAATGCGCTTGTCAAATATTTGGTCTGCGAATCCAGGTAATCCGATGTCTGGTTAAAACTGCCCGATGAATAATAATTGCCGTCTATGATCCGCTCGGCGAACTCGAGCGCATAATATTTCCCTGCCTGGCGTCGCAATTCGTAACCGTTGGACTCATTGATCGGAAGCGCTTCTGCGTCCTCAACCACCGTGCTGCCGCTCAACGTGATCAGGTTTTCCGCCGAACCTTTAAAAGTATAGTTTAGCATCGTCTGGGCGTAACCTTCGTATGCGGCTGAATAATTCACCAGCATATCGGACATATACCTCGGATTTGCGCCCGGCCAGCCGATCGCGTCCATCCCTTGGCGTTTCATCTCGTCGAGAAGTTTGAAAAACTGTGTCGTGTTTACAGGTAAGCCGTCGTCGTATGTGCCGGCAACCCCGTCCGCCCCTTTCCCGCGCCCGGCATAATTCGTGAATGTGCCGGCATCGGTCATAAAGAGATTTTTTGTATCAAATGTGTCGATATCGTAAAACATCCCGTAATACCCCTCATAATGCGGGATAGCATAATATCTGCCGTTTACTTTGAACCAATTTTGTTGCTGCACGGTCATTTTGCCTTCGATACTATCCGTTTCGCCGTATTCCGTCAAAGGAGTGGTGACCGCATCGGTAATATCTAAAAAGTAATCCTGCAACGCACCGTCACGGTACGGCAAGCCTTCCGTAAAAAACACTTCGGCCGTCGACGTAAGCATTTCGTCCAAAATCTGGTTGCCCTGCTTTTTCGCGTTGACTAACCGAACCTGGATCCCCGTTTTCCCCTTTTCCAATCTATCGTCTTTATGCAGTTCCTCAAAACGATCCGCTAAAGCCCTGAGCCATTCGTCTCCGAATCCTCCGTCGTAGTTGGATATGTACAGTTGCGTTTTGGTCGGATCGATCGGATCGTCGCCTGTCCCGCCTCCGCAAGCAACCATTGTGCATGCTATTAAGCAACACATCAGTACCGCAAGTAATCTTTTTGCCTTCATTGTTTCATTCCGCTCCTTTTTTTGTTTAATATAAGATGAACCGCCGCAGCTTATAAAAATACCGCTACGGCAGTCCATTCAATATTTTTTGTCCGTTCATCCTTATTCTCTTTCACGTTCCTACCCCTCTCTTTGCTCTTTCGTTTTCGGCTTTTTAAGAGTTTTTTGTTTTGCTTCGTAAGAGCAAAACAAAAAACCATATGGTTTTGCCGAAATTTACAAAATTAAAAAATGCCAGCCTCCGTTCTAAATCGGTTTTGACAAAATATCATAACGCCAACATTTTAAAAAAGTTCGTTATTTGTTGACATCTCTGTCCACCAATGATATAATAACACTAAGAGTTGCGAATTTCTACCTGTTTTTTCAGAAAATCTTTTCAAATATTTATTATCTTATGAAAACACATGTCTTTTACGAAGCCATTCACGACCAATCCGATAAACCTCGTTTCTTCTACGACGAAAATCAATCGGCTCCATTGCATTTTCATCGCTGTATTGAAATAATATACATCACGGACGGCTGCGCGCGTTGTACTGTGGACGATAAAACTTTCAATGCCGAAAAAAACGAGATCATTTTCGTGCAACGCTGCGCCGCGCACGCTATCGCCCCTGCCACCGCATATGCGAAATTTGTACTGATCATAAAAGCTGCCTATACAAACGATTTTGCCGCTGCATTGGAAAAGAAAACTTTCGCGCCGTTGCTAAAAGATCACTCGTTTAACCGCACCCTGTTCTCCTTGTTTCTTCGCATGCAGCGAATCATGCAAAAGCCCTCTTTTTTGGTTCTGAAAGGCTGCATTGACATGCTCGTCGGCTCATTGCTCGACCATTACGAACTTTATCCTTTCACGTCTTCTCCAAATCTCTCCGTCGTGATCAAAGCGCTTGATTTTATTGATGAGCACTTTTCCGAGCCCGTCACCCTCGATTCGCTCGCCGCGCATTTCGGCTATAATAAATACTATTTTTCGCACCTCTTTAACACCTATATCGGTGAAAACCTAAACAACTATATCAACGGAGTACGAATACGCAATTTCTTAGAAAAGGCTAAACAATCGAACAGTGTCAATTATGCAAATCTTGCTTTTGACTGCGGATTCGAATCGATGACCACTTTTCACCGTCACTTCCTGCGCATACACCAAAAAACACCGAGCGAATTACTCGGCCGCTGAAATACAAAACATATTTGCCCCTATATTTCAACCAAAATGCGCCGCATAAGAATCTTTCTTGTGCGGCGCATTTTTGCCGTCTCCCGCCCGGCAGTACGACGGTTTTCATAAAGGATTTCTCATAAAATATAAATATTTGCGACAAACAGTAGAAAATATGGGTAGAAATCCGCAATAAATGGTGTTATCATTTATATAAAAACTATCAGGAGGCAGATATGAAAATTTTGAGAAAGGCTTTATCGTTAGCTCTTATATTCATTTGTACCGCATGCGTACTGATTACAACGGCCTGTAGCGAAAACAGCGATATTTCTTTCCTGTTGCTGCGCACCGCATACGAATTGGAAGTCGGCGAATCGGCAGACGTTGAAATAGAGTTGACGCAAAACGGCGAATCTTTGCCAACCGACGACGTGCGTTATGCTTCTTCCAATGAGAATATCATGACGGCGGAAAACGGTAAAATTATCGGCATAGCAGAGGGCGACGCCGTTTTGACCGTAACCTACGGTTCCATGGAAAGAACCGCTTCGGTACATGTTTTTGAGCGCAAAACTCCAAACAAAGACATTTCCATACATACAGACCGCTCGTCATACGATCTGCTCCTGGACGAACCGGCGCTCGACAGCACGGTCGTACGCACGACAGTTTTCGAAAACGGAATCGAAATTCCCGATGCACAGATCTCATACTCCGTTGCCGATCCATCCATTGCGGAAATTGCCGCCGACGGCACTTTAACAGCCAAAGCACACGGAACAACGACTCTTTCCTCAACCCACCAGAACGTGACGGAAACTGCCGTTGTGCGCATATACGCAAGCGCCACGCAAGAGCAGATAAATTCATTTGACGAAACATACGTCAACCGCTTTGGCAGGCAGTACATAACCAACGAAGGACTGCATGTCGATCAAGTCGCATCCGGCATCGAACTCACCTTTTATGGGACAAAACTTACGGCAAAAATCAATTCAACCGCGATTATCTATGCGCGCGTTTTTATAGACGGCGACGAAGAAGGCACATTTATCCGTATGGATCGCGGTACGGAAACCTATACGCTTGCAGAGGATCTGCAAGCGGGAATCCACACGGTCAGGATCTTAAAATCTTCTGAAATTCACGACGGGCAATTGGTATTTTGCTCCTTTTCTTCGGCACAGTTTTTAAGGGCGCAGGAAAAATCCTCTCTGAAAATTGAATTCATCGGCGATTCGATCACCACAGGCTACGGAACCATAGCACAAGGGGGTGACAGAACGATAAGCAATTCAGACGCAACGAAAAGTTACGCATATTTTGCGGCGAAGGCGCTGGATGCCGATTTCTCCTGCATCGCCGCACAAGGCGTTTGCGTCAAAGCACACCAATGGCGCGATTACAACATGGCCGATGACATTTACGGATACATCTCCCCCATCACCAAAGAAGAATATGATTTTTCCGCGGATGCCGACATGGATGTGGTTGTTCTCAACCTCGGAACCAACGACGGCTCCTATATCACCGATTCCGACGCCTCATACGCGAGCAAATTTCCGCAGGATTACGCAGACTTTTTAAATACTCTCCGCGATAAACACCCGAATGCCTATATCCTGTGCACTTACGGCCTGATGGGTAAAAACTCGCAGATCGATTCGGGAATACGGCAAGCCGTTCAAACTTTGCAAGACGATAAAATCCTATACATTCCTTCAACCGTCCAAGACAACTCGGGCGCAAGCGGGCATCCTTATTATACGGCGCAGGAAAGGTTTGCCGATACGATCGTTATGTACGTTAAAACGTTGCTGGATCTGTAACGGACGATCCAGCAAGCAGTTCTGCTCGTTTTTAATATTCGTAAAAAGTTTGGGTATATAAGGGAACGCCCCCACAAATATGGGGGCGTTCCCTTATGCCGTACGTTCAAGGAAGTTTTTTCCTTTGACCGCAGATATATTCCTTTAACGGCAAGAGCCAATCCGTCTGCAAAATATCGGCCCCCTTGTCGATCAGCCAACCCCAGCCGTAATCCATTCCACGCGAAAAGGCGGCATCGTCCGTATGCCCCGCAGAAATGACAT
>ERZ1643249.2255-NODE-2255-length-18321-cov-270.582941_pt1 | contig 18321 bp, 18 predicted proteins | sample MGYA00579263_ERZ1643249 | MGnify/ENA primary metagenome ERZ1643249 (study PRJEB29033, sample SAMEA4952264) | chicken gut metagenome | biome: Broiler Chicken; feature: Gastrointestinal Tract; material: Caecum | place: Ireland | collected 2018 | study: Broiler... | reverse complement strand
CGAATCTAAATACAAAGTTCCCTTTTTATTATCAAACTCTTTAATTATATCCAAATAACTATCGATTTTATCAAAAGTATCCAAAGTCAGATAAACATAATTACTATCGTTCATCACGAGGAAAAACCTCTCGGTATCGACCTCATTTGGATCATACCTGATCTCCGAAATTCTTTTAATAATCGCATAATCCGTTTTAGAAATAGCCTTTAAAAGCTTACTATAAATCTTATCCGGCACATAATTTATAACCGTTGGTACCGGAAAATTATCCGAAACCTCAGTCTCATCAGCTAAAATCGTCTTCTCTTTTGGCAAATAGTAAAACAGTGGCAAATTCTCATCGACATCGATTACAACTTGCGTAAACCATCTCTTATAAACATGAGCTGACTTAATATAATCATCATCTTCAAGTCTATTTTCAATCGTCCTAGATGAGTTTTCAAACGTACTTGGATAATCATCCAAACCAGCCATTTTTATAATCTTCCAGTCACTATAAAGAGTATTACCCTTGACAATAACATTGCTCACCTTTAAATCTAAAATCAAAGAAATACCAAATAAAATAGCTAGTAAAATTACTATTAAAAACAAAACTCTAACTAATTTTATCCGTCTTTTTTTCTTTCTCTTAGCCATTACTATCACCTTATTAATTCTTTTATTTTATTGTAAATAATATCTGCGCTTCCCTTTATCTGCATACCTTTTAAAGCTTTTTTCATCTCTATCCTCTTATTACCATCCAAAAGAAGCTTATCTACCATTGAAACCAAAACACCATCCTTTAAATTAGCTTCCTCAATCATCTCTGCTGCTCCTTTTTGAACCAAATCCAAAGCATTATAATATTGATGATTATTTGCAACAAATGGCGATGGAATCAAAATACTCGGAACCTCTAAAGCTACAATTTCACTTAAAGTCGAAGCCCCAGCCCTTGAAATCATTAAATCTGTCCTCTTCATTATCTTTGTAAGACCTTCATAAAAAGGAAGTATCTTCACATTATCAGGATATTTTTCGGCCTTAACTTTATCATAAGAACTCTTTCCACTTATAAATAAAACTTCATAATCTTTATTTTTAAACCCTTTAAGTTCACCCATTAAATAATCGCTGACTCTTCCAGCTCCAAGCGAACCCATAACGATTAAAACTAGTTTTTTTGAAGAAGTAAGACCGAGTTCTTTTTTATCTATAGGTAAAACATTAAGCGCATCTTCACTACAAGGATTGCCTGTTAAAACCGCTTTACCTTCCGGAAAAGACTTAATACTACTTTCGAACGAAACTCCAATCAAATCACTGTATTTAGCTAAATACTTGTTGCTTTTTCCGGGCAAACTATTTTGTTCATGTAAAAAAGTCTTATAACCAAGCTTCTTCGCACTTACAATAACTGGAACCGTAACATATCCACCGACTCCAATTACGATATCTGGATTAAAATCTTTTATAAGCTTCCTGCACTTTTTAAAACTTTGCATTAAACATTTTACTGTCTTAAAATTCTTCAGCAAATGTTTTTTATTAAACCCATACATCTCGATAGATTCAAACGGAATTCCTTTACTTGGAACAATATCCTTCTCCATCCTGTTGTGAGTTCCGATATATAAAAATTCACTATCAGGCTCTTTTTCCTTGATCTTGTTAATAATAGCAAGAGCTGGATAAATATGACCACCAGTTCCTCCGGCACTTATAATAACGCGCATCCGCATCACATCCTTACTTAATTATATCACACCACATTTTCTTTTCAAAGCAGTTTAAAAACATTAAAAGTAAACCTTTGTCATATTATATTAAATTAAAGAAAAAAAGAAACATTAAAGCTTTCTATTCCATTAACTTAAAAATTTTCATCATTGACATTCATAATTTCTTCACATTATATAATGCATTCTTCCATCATATTTATATAAATCAAAAAAACGTTATAGTCTCTATGCCATAACGTTTTAAATTTATTTAACATCAAAATCATTTAAAGATTTTATCTCTTTATTCACAAAATCTATAAAATTTGCATCACCTTTATTTTTTTCATGTTCCTTTGAGAAAAACTTTGCTGCATCAAAATAATTTACTTTTCTAAATGACGCCTTTGGATAATCATTGTAATTGCCCACTTTCATCTTTTCTTGAACGCTAAAATCATCCATTATATTTTCAAACTTATCTTCCGTGTAATTTCCATATAATTCTGTAAACTCTTTTTCATTTCGAATAGCCACATATACTCTCTCTTTTCTATCAAGTAAATCGTTTAAAGAACTAAGCAAAACCCCATCGAAATTATCTAAAACATAAGTAAACTTTTTATCTAAACTAGCCACTTGATCTATAAGTACATTTCCAAGCCTCTGTGATAAATCATCACATATTATAAATATCGCACTCTTCTCATCTAAATTACTCAAATCAATATCGTTAAAAGCTAAATTATTGAGTAATTGTTCCTTAATGCAAAACACATTTAAGCGTTGGTTTATAACCGAAATAATACTACTTTTAGTCTCAGAAGGTGCGTATACCGTTCCAGACCCAGCCATATAAATAGTATCAAGTGGATCTAAATTATCAAAATAATTTTTTACATCTTTTCCCTTATCTTTTGTAGTCATACTCAAAAGAACTTGTACGCTATATAAATTAATTTCATCTTCCTTAGCCTCTTTAAACAAAATCAAAACTAAAGAAACAAAATAATTAATACTTGCATTACTCCAGAAAGGATCAGAATTTTTATTGTCGTCCCTAAAAATTTCTGTCCCAAGGTCTCTTATAATTTCGGCTGACTTATCTTTATTACCTTCTTTATAATATTTATAAGGTAACCAAAGTGGATTAAAACTATTACTCTTATATGCATCCTTTAAATTCAAAACTAAAGACTTATAACCTCTCTTATCTAGCTTTTCTTTAAAAGTTTTATAGTACTCTTCTTTTTTATCCAATATAATTAAACTCTCACCTTCATCGATTATCTTATCTACCTTTTTTAATAAAATACCAGTCGTTTTTAAACTACCCGTTTTCCCAATAATTAAATTTGTATTCATCATTCTAATCACCCTTTCAATTGACTTCTAAACATGTCTATCCTCTTTATTTTCCCTTTATAATCATTTATCTTATCGATAAATTCATCTCTTTTACTAAGAAAAATATCATCTGTTAAATTATCTATATTTTTCCTAATCTCTTCTAAAGAAAAACCTAAATCTTTAAGTTTTTGAATTAATTTAAGTCTCTCTATTTGTTCATCGCTATAATACCTATAACCCGTAAAAACATCGACTCTCTCAGGTATTAAAAGACCAATATCCCCATAAAAGCGTAGTGTTTTAACAGAAGTATTAGTTATTTTTGCAAAATCACCTATCTTATATAGCATTAGTATCACCTGGATTAATTATACATTTCTTCTCCTTTCTAAGCAAATTATAACCCTCCCCCAGACTGGAAAGTCAAGTACTAAAAAAGACTTTAAATTTTCTTTCTTAAAGTCTTATTTTTACTTCTTATTATCTCTTTTGCCATCTCTATCGTCATATTTTTTGATAAAACCTCATCTTTAAGCGCAGCCCTCATAATCTTTTTATATACTCCATTATAAAATCTAGCCATTTCATCGCCATCGTCCATTATAATCATCTGACAAAAATCAGAACTATTTTTAACTCTCTCACTCGCATAGTCATAAGCAATTCCTCTGCTATTGATCATCGCTTGTAAAGTTACATCTTCATTATCCTTATATCTATCACTCGCATACCTAAATAATCTTCCATCCACTTTAACTGCCTCTAATGTTAAAGCATCGCGAAAATCATCGTTAATATACTTGAAAATATAAGGCTCTTCCTTCATCATCTCCCTCGTATATTCAAACGAGTTAAATATCTTCTCCCCCGCATATTTAAACATCTCGGGATTACACTTTATCGCCATATAAGCAATCTCTTTATCATTTCTATACCCGTCATCTAAAAACTTAAAAACAACTGAATTTGTTTTAACCGATTTTATTATAAAATTTCTATCATCTTTAAGCTTGTCACCTGCATATAAAAATGCTTCCCCATCGGTTCTTATTGCCCGAAGCATAAACTCTTCATCGCTTCTTAAAATTTTACTTATATATTTTAAATCTTCCGCATTCATTTCATCTAGTAGATGAAAAATGTATCTCTTATTATTTGTAATGCCTACTCCAGCATTTCTAATTAAATCACTTATTGCATCACTTACGTAATAATTGCACTCTCTTCCTAAAGTACCAATTGCCTTATCAAAAAATTTTGGATCATCTTTAATTTCGTTCGAGCACATTTTAAAATTCTCTGGATTATCCTCGATCATTTCTAATGCCTTATCTCTGTCTACTATCATAAAAACCTACCTCTCTAAGAAAATTATAAAATAATAGTTTTACCCCTGTCAATCATTTATCTCAAATTACTAGCTAAACTTCTTTTAAAAAACTTTTTATGCATAACCCCAAAAATAAATAAAATCACTAAAAAGTTGAATATAAAACTCAAAACCAAAACATGGACATTTAATATCAGCCGAGTATCATCGAAAACTAAGGCCGCACATTCATATAAAAATCTATCTGCTAAAAATATAAAAGGCACGCTGTAAATGAAACCTCTTAAAGCAATGTTTAAAGCCTCATATCCTAAAACTTTAAAAAAGCTAGTAAACCCTAAACTCTTTAAAAGTGAAAAATACTTCACTCGAAAGTCCATACTCAAAGACAAAATACTTATAACCGAAGACAAAAAAGCCATCCAAAGTAACGAAGTCATGCCATATAATACAAAATTAATTCCCAAAATTAAATTATTCGTAATCTCTCTGGCCTTCTTCGCATTAAAATAACTAAAGGTTTTATCTTTTAAATAATCATCAATATTACTTTCCGTATTTAAAATCAAATTATAACTATCCACCTCACATACCGCATCAAAATTCTTCTCATCCAAATTAACCACTAAATTACCCGCTTTAAGTTTATCGTTAAACCCAAAAGGAATTTTATCGCTTAAAACTAAATCATAATAATTGCCATTTAAATCTAGTGTGATAGGCTCTTTAAATAAAGATTTATCGACTCTCTCAAACTTCTCGCCCACTTCTTTAATATCGATTACCCTATTAATAACCTCATCTCCGCCAAGATCAGTTACCAAAACACTGTAATAAATGTCATCTAAATAACTGTCTAAACTGCAGCTTCGAAAACTCACCATCTTTTTGACTTTAATATCTTTTTTGATATAACTTAAATCCTCATAACTGCTTATGCTAACATCGTAATCTGGACTAATCACATAATTTGAAGTGCCATATTTAACATAACTCAAGAAACTACTAAAAACGCATATTAAAAAAGTCAAAATAAATATCGAAACAGTAAGTGGCCTATATCTTTTTCTATCTCTCTCAAAATTTGTTAAAGCAAAATAAATTGGTATATTCTTATCAATCTTATAATTTATCTTCTCTTGGGCTGGACCCTCTTCTCTAAAACCATCCATTATCTGATATTTTCTAAGACCCAAAGCCGCTAAAAAGGCTGAAATTAAACTGACGCCTAATATGAACAAAATAGAAATAACGATAAAACTTAAATTAAATTGAATCCTAATTTTACCCTGAATTATTTCTCTAAGTAAATCGTTCAAAACCAAAATTATCAAATTCGTAAACAAAACAGCTAAAACAAAACCAATTAAAATACCAAACAAACTTAAAATAATTCTCTCAATCAAACTAATAGAAATAAGATTTCTACTATCAATTCCAATTGCCCTCATCGTAATAATATCTCGCTTTCTGTGTAAAAAACTTACTCTAAACGAATTATAAATTATAAAAAATACAGAAATCGAAATAATCAGTAAAACAAAAATCAATATATTTTTAATAACCCTCAAGTAGTTGCTCTCACCTATTCCATAAAGTGAAAGTAATTTTGTATTATAAGTAACCTTGTCACATTCATGCACCTGGCATAACTCTTCGGTTTTATCGTACACCTCTGATGGCTTAAAGTTTAAATAGTAATCGCCATTTTTTAAATATTCATCGTATCCCTCTAACTTTCCTTCAACTATAACTGTATAACCATCATAAACATCTATCGCATAACCATAAACAGACGAAAAGACAAGTGAAACCGTAAACATCAAAACACTTGCTAAAATAATACTTAGCAAACTGATTACAAGCTCTTTTTTATCTCTTAGTCGGCTTCTTATTAATATTTTTAACATTTTTCTCATCCTTGATTATTTTCCCGTCCGCCATCGTAATTACTCTACTTGCCCACCTAACAAGTTCCTCGTCGTGTGTCACCATAATAATTGTCTGTTTAAATTTTTTGTTATATAAAGAAAGCAATTTCATAATTTTTTGTGAACTTCTACTATCTAAATTTCCAGTTGGCTCATCCGCCAAAATAATTTTAGGCTTGTTTATAACCGCTCTTCCAATTGCCACCCTCTGTTGCTGACCACCTGATAAATCGTTAGGTAAAAAGTCCTTCTTTTCTAAAATGTCTAAAGTTTTAAGTAAACTATCCATCTTCAAATCAGCTAAACGTTTTCCATCGAAAAGTGCCGGTAAGACGATATTCTCATAAACTGTCAAAGACGGAATCAGATTGAAAAACTGATAAATAAAGCCAATATTTTTCCTTCTAAAAATCGTAAGTTCTTTATCACTTAAACTATATATATCCGTATTGTTACAAAAAACGCTCCCACTACTTGGTTCATCTAAACCACCAAGCATATGTAAAAGCGTACTTTTACCGCATCCGCTTTTACCTAAAATTATGACAAACTCACCCTTCTGAACCTTTAGATTGATATTATTTACAGCTGTAAATTCTTCACTGCCATTCGCATATTTTTTTGTTAAATCCTTCGTATTTATTATTTCCATAAAAATACCCTCCTAATAAACACATACTACATTCATCTTCGATTTCCTTTTTTTTAAAGAAAAAAATTTAAAAAAATTGTATTTTTTTAAGTAAAAACGATAAATAAACATAGTTGTATAACTTATAGTTAATTTAAGTGCTTAAAAAAAAGAGACAATTTTAAGTCTCAATTTTATCCTAATGCCACATCTAGCACCATCATCAAACAAAATCCAAAAGCAAGCCCAATCGTTCCGATATCTGTGTGTTTGCCATATTGTGAAGATGGAATAAGTTCTTCGGTCACGACATACATCATTGCCCCAGCCGCAAACGCAAGTAAATAAGGCAAAATTGGAACCGCTAAACTCGCTCCTAAAATCGTTAAAGCCCCAGCTACCGGTTCAACCAAACCTGACAAAATTCCATAAACACAAGCTCTTTTCCTTGAACTTCCCGCATTTCGCATTGGCATCGAAATAATCGCTCCTTCGGGAATATTTTGAATCGCCACTCCTATCGTCAAGGCGATTGCCGCATAAATTGTAATATCACTTCCCGAAATAAGTCCAATTAAAACAACTCCAACTGCCATTCCCTCAGGAATATTGTGCAAAGTCACTGCCAAAGCCAGCATAGCTGATTTCTTAAGTTTGGTCTTCGGTCCCTCGGCCTCTGTTTTTTCGATATGTAAATGAGGAATTATATGATCGAGTAATAGTAAGAAAAATATTCCTATTAAAAATCCAACTAAAGCTGGAACCCACTTTACCCCCGTGCTCATATCGATTGCCGGAATTAAAAGCGACCAAATTGACGCCGCCACCATAATTCCTGCTGTAAAACCTAAAAGAAGTTTTTGCGTTTTCTCTCCAAGTTCCTTCTTCATAAACAAAGCTAAAGAAGAGCCAAGACAAGTACCCGCAAATGGTATTAGTAAACCTATAATTATAATATATTCATCCAAATCAAATTCTCCTTTTCATAATAAGCAGAGAATTTAGTATCGAAATAAGTGTCACCCCAACATCTGCAAACACCGCTAAAAATATACTTGTAAAACCAAACACTGCCAAAAAAAGCATTAAAAATTTAAAACCTAAAGCAAAAATTATATTTTCTTTAACTACTCTTTTTGTCATTCTTGCAATCTTAATTGAAAGTGGTAACTTATTTAAATCGTCGTTCATCAAAACTACATCACTAGCTTCTATTGCCGCATCGGACCCGATTCCACCCATCGCAATTCCAATATCTGAAAGTTTAATGACAGGAGCATCGTTAATTCCATCGCCAACAAAAGCCGTAAAATTTTCTTCTTTAATCTTATTGAGCCTATCTACCTTATCATTAGGAAGTAAATTCGCATAATACGTCTTTATCTTAACCTTCCCAGACACATCGGAAACAATATCGATATTATCACCAGAAAGCATAATCACATTATTAATTCCGAGTTTTGCAAGATTCTTCGTAAGATCATAAGCCTCTTCTTTAATATCATCGCCAATTACGATATGTCCAAGACATTTGCCATTTAAAACCACATACACTAAAGTTCCAACATCTCCATCTTTATCGTATTTTATCTTAAATTTTTGAAGTAACTTCTCATTACCAACTAAAACCTCATCGCCATCAATTTTAGCGCAAACCCCATAACCTTCATACTCCTTAAAATCCGAAATCCTCTCATTACTTAAATCCTCGCCATAAGCTCTTTTTATCGATAAAGCTATCGGATGATTAGAAAAACTCTCAGCTAAAGCTGCAAACCTTAAAATATCTTCCTTTGAAACATCACAAGTACATGTCTTAATAACTTCAAAATTACCTTTCGTAATCGTTCCTGTCTTATCGAAAACAATTGCCTTAACATGTGTGAGTCTCTCTATCTCCGCACTACCTTTGATTAAAATACCTTCCTTACTTGCCCGACCAATTCCACAAAAGAACCCAAGCGGAACCGAAATAACCAAAGCACACGGACATGAAGTAACTAAAAACACTAAAGCTCTATAAATCCAAGTATCTAAATCTAAACCCAAAAGCCATGGGATCACTACTAATAGTATAGCAAGTACAACCACAATTGGTGTATAAATTTTCGCAAATTTTGTAATAAATTTCTCGGTATTTGTTTTTCTCTCGTTAGAGTTTTGAATAAGCTCTAAAATTTTATTAGCTGTCGACTCCTTAAGCTCGCATTTAGCCCTAACCTCGATTAATCCATCTTTATTAACCCAGCCACTTATCACTTCGCTGCCCCTTTTTATCTTTAAAGGCCTACTTTCGCCATTTATCGAAGAAGTATCGACATAACCATCACCACTTACAACTACTCCATCTAAAGCAAACTTCTCCCCAGGTGAAACAACAAAAATATCTCCCGCCTTCGCATCCATAGTCCTCTTTTTTATAACCTTACCATCTATCTTTAAATTAATATAGTCACTTCTTAAATCCATTAAACTTGTAATCGAAGCCTTCGACTTATTAACCGCCAAATCTGATAAATACTCTCCTATCTCATAAAGTAGCATAACCATAACTGCTTCGGAATACTCACCTATGAAAAACGCACATATCGTTGCGAGTGACATTAAAAAATTCTCGTCAAAAAACTCACCCTTAAAAATATTTTTTAAAGCTGTAAAAATAACTTCATAAGAAATAATAATATAACTTACTATTAATAAACTCAAAAACCAAACATCATTATCCTTAAATAAATAAGCAATTCCAAAAAAGAAAATACTAATTATGATTCTTCCAAAATCAAAATTAATAATTTTTTTCAAGTTAAATCCTCTCCTTTATATGTTCAGTTGCATATCTTAAAATAGTTTCGATATGCCTATCGGCAATACTATATAAGACCATTTGTCCACTTTTTCTTGCCTTAACCAAATTAGAATTTCTAAGTGTCCTAAGCTGATGTGAAACTGCCGATTGACTCACATCCAATTTACTTGAAATATCACCTACACAGTATTCTCCTGATAAAAGTAAATCTAGTATTCTTAGTCTTGTTAAATCCCCTAAATTTTTATAAAAATAAGCTACTCCACTAAGTAATTCCTTACTATGCATATTATCACCTCATTTTATTATATGAATATCTGTTCATATGTTCACATATTCATCATATTACAAAAAATAATATAAGTCAATAAAAAAAGAAGCTATACATAAATTGGCTTCAATTGTTTTTCTTAGTAACTTTCCAGTTACAATTACTGAGATGATTACGCATATAATACCAAGCACGATAATTATTATGTATAAGCAGAAGTAAATGGGACTTCTACTACTTGCAGATTATTTTCTTCATTTCTAAGCCTCTCCTACCTTAAATCAATTATAACACGAAAAAAATAAAGCATTATAATATTATCACTTTACGTAAAAATTAATAAAAAAATAAGTAATTTTATAATCATTACTTATCTCTCTATTTTTAAACTTTTCTCTAAAACATCGCCAACATACGGAACTTCAGGCATCCTCTCATTTTCCTCTTTTAACATAATAAAATAATCATGTAAAGCTGAAAGTCCTTCAATATCCTCGCACTTTTCATCAAACTCATCTGTACTTATATCATCAAGGCATCTATTTTCAAATGGCATAATAAGTGAAAGAAGCATCAAACAAAGTCTATCTGTATCCTCATTTAATTTCATAAAACTCATATTTCTATTAAAAATATATTGCGCATAAAAATAAGCATACCCATCATTATTTAATTTCCCCACTTGCCAGCTATCGACATCGATAAAATAAGGTAAAAATTCTTTATCAAATATAATATTATTTGAATTAATATCACCGACAACAAGTTTATATTTACTACTGTGAATTTCCTTTAATAATTTAGAAATATACTCGATTTGAATATAAAATATATCCAAATATACATTGTCGTTATACATTTTATTAAATTTTGTCATCATAAATAAATTGTTTGCATCAATATATTTCATCGCATAACCACAAAGTTTGTTTTTATCATAAATTCCAAATAGTGGTTTTACAACATTATCGATATCTATTTCGTTTAAAACATCTAATTTATCTTCTTTATTATTAAGTGTTTTTAAATTTTTTGTTTTAAAAATCTTATAAGCAAATTCACCATCACTATATACATAGCCTTCTTCACCTTCTGATACCATCGAAGATAAATCCAAATCATTCTTATTTATTCTTTCCATTAAAAAAACGCCTCCACTGGCGTATTATACTAAAAAACAAAAAACTATTCAACATAATAATGACGTATTACCTTTAAATCATCATCAAATTCATAACAAATAGGCCTTCCTGTTGGAATTTCTAAATTTACTATATCTTCATTACTGACATTATCTAAATATTTAATTAAACCTCTCAAACTATTACCATGAGCCACAATAATTACGTGGTGATCTTTTAAATTATTTTTAATCTCTTCGTTGTAATACTCTACTACCCTTTTAACCGTATCCAATAAATTCTCCGTAAGTGGCAAATTATCAATTCCTTTATATCTAGGATCATTACCAGGATATCTAGGATCATCTCTAGTTAAAGCTGGTGGCCTTACATCCGCACTTCTTCTCCAAAGTCTAACCTGTTCATCCCCATATTTTTTTCTCGTTTCATCTTTATTAAGTCCTTGAAGTGCCCCATAATGTCTTTCGTTTAATTTATAACTTTCTCTTATTTCTGGCTCCTCACCCATTTCTCTCAAAATAATATTTAAAGTATCAATCGCCCGTCTTAATACTGAAGTATAAGCCAAATCAAAATGAAAACCATTTTTCTTTAAAATCTTTCCAGCCTCTTCTGCTTCTAAAATACCTTTTTCAGAAAGACCAACATCAGTCCATCCTGTAAATTTATTTTCTAAATTCCATGTACTTTGACCATGTCTTACTAAAACTAGCTTTATCATCTATCATCTATCCTTTCTAACTTAAATTATAACAAATAAAAAAAGATGATTCAATTTCTCTTAAAATCAACTATATAACCATTAAGTTTTTTAGTATCAAAAGCTTCTATCTTATCATCCTCTATAACTAAAATTTGACCCGTCACATTCAGTATCTTTCCCTTTAACATCGAAGGATTTAAATCATAAGAATAATCTTTTATTATAACTTCATCTTTAGAAAATAAAGAACCCTGGGCACTATCCTTAAATAAATTATTATTAATCTCTATCACCTTTTCACTAAAATGAAATTCAGGTTTTATAAAATACTTCGTTAAATTATCATCCAAACTCCTCCTAAGCATCTCATAAGTATCCATTAACTTTCTCTCTGCCGTATCCTTACTTTCCAAAAAGACTAAATTTTTAATCTTATAACTAGATAACAATTGTAAAGTCATTCCCTCTTTAGAAATCATATACTCTATAAGTCGTGCAATTTTGCCTGTTGGTGCTTTAGCTATAAACATATATGCAAGCCCGCCTTGTTCTAAAAGTCTTGCATCTTTTCTGTAAAAAGCAGCCGTTCCTACCTTAATCCTATCACCAAACAAAGCTAAATAAACAGCATGTTCTTGCCTGCAAAAATTCAAAGCCTTATCATTATCTGCCCTGCAGTTCATTCCATGACACCCAAGGCAATAATAAAAACCAGACTTCTCTCGGCACTCGTCACACTGGGAAGTTTTTTCATCTACCTTATTTAATTTCGCGCATGGCATATAACAGTGTCTTTCTAAATCATAATAACCTGCGCATCTTTTCTCTCCTTTTTTAATATAAATGTTTCCATCTACCGGAACAATAAACATTTTATCTTTATAAAGTAAAAAATAAGGCTTTTCATTTTTATATTTAATACCTAAAAACTGAGCTTCCATCATGAATCCTCCTACATTTATAAATTAAATTATACCAAAACCATTTTCAAATTAAAACTTGTTAAAATTGTTATTTTATGTTACAATGTATATAGATGAAGGAAACTTCATATAATAAAAGGGAGTACTTAAATATTATACCTAAGTACTTGCCAATAATTTTTTTGGTTTAAGCACTTAAATCTTATCGATTTGAGTGCTTTTTCATATAATTAAATATCAATATCTTAATCGTATACCTGATTAAGACTTAATTTTATCAAAATAAATATCTTTACTGTTTTCATGTTTAGAAGTAATCGCCTCTATAAACTCATCTTTTCTAGAATCGCTAAAACCAGTAAAACTCTCATCTCCGATAATCGTATAAGGAACAACTGTAACATCCTCTCCAAGTGCATCTCCAAATGCATACATAATCTTTAAGTTATCAGGATTTTCCCACACTTCATAAGCATGTAAGTTATAATAATCTCCGTATTCATCTTCTATTTCCTCAAAGAACTTAAATTCTTCCTCACAGTGTGGACAAGTACTTCCCCAAAAGAAATAAATATTAACCTTATCCTCACTATAAGTGACGTCCTCTAAATTTACATTTGTAGCTACCTCATCTAAATCTTCATCAGAAATAGTGTTTTCTTCGGTTTTAACATTATCAGAAGAAGCCTCTACTTCTTTCAAATTAACATAACTAGTAAACCAATCTTTAAAACCACTTAAAGAATTATAATAATTTAAATCCTCCGAAGATTCTGCATCTAAATAGTCTACCATTGTTCCTTTATTAAAAATTGCAAAAGAAGGATAATATTTTATATCGTCACCTATACTTGTATCTTTAATATCTGAAAAAGCTATTCTTTTAATCAAAATATCTTCATCATCGATAAATTCATCTAAAACTTTTTCAAAATTAGCCGAATTCACACATCCTGGCTGATAAACAAATAAAACAAAAGATTCTCTATCATCTATCAATGCATCTAATTCACTAGCTTCAATCTCTTCGTAATTTCCATTACCATAATACTTATCTTCTAAATAAAATTTTTGATTACCACTTTTTTGAAATACTACTATAAGTAAAGCTACCGTCATTAATACAATAGTTAAAACAAATAAATTTCTTTTCATCACTACGCCTCATGTAAACTATCAAAATCTATATCGTGATAAGGAACTTTCCAAAAATCATAAGTAGTATCTCCGTATTTGGTATTTTTAACCTCTACGTTGTTGTCGCCATCATAATACCAGTAACCACCGACGTTGTAAATCTTATCAGCGTCCCAGCCCAAAGCCACAAGTAAATTCTTTGTCATGCCGGCATATCCTCCGCCACCACACATCAAGAATATATTTTTATCTTTTGGAAATAAATACTCTAAAATATCCATTGACTCTTCATAATTAGCCGTATATTCCCCATCTTTTTCCGTAAATAAAGTTTTTCCTGTATAAGTATCCCCTACCTCTTCAGGAAGACCTGACACATTTACTAAATAAGGATAAGGAACAACCTCAAATCCTTTCACAAACCCAGATAAATAACTATCTCCTCCGATTGCTTCATAATCACCAGGATCTTTAAGCATACGCATATCTCTATAAACAGAATCATCTCTACCTAAATAATCATCAATTGTTTTTTCGTTAATATTTTTATCAATACCAAACTCTCCTCGAAGTCCAGAAGTTACTTCTGGCTTAGGAAGTTCATTTTTATTACTTGTAAATACAAAGGCTCCTGTTACTATTAAAATTATAGCTAAAATAACCACACCCCATATAATAATATTTTTCTTTTTCATCTTCTAATTCCTCCTACAGTTTAATTTTAAATCAAAAAAATAAAATTTAAAATAACGAAGAAGTTGAAAATATCTCAACTTGAGGTTGAGAAGGTAAAAATATCTAAAAAATATCATTTTAAATAACAAAACATCCTAAAATATGATACAATTATCTTGTCCGGGAAATGGCTTAGCTTGGTAAAGCGCTACGTTCGGGACGTAGAGATCGCAGGTTCGAATCCTGTTTTCCCGACCATTTATTGCACACAAAAAATTCTCAAATGAGAATTTTTTATTTCTTACCATTAAATATTAATTCTTTGCTAAAATACTTATCGCTTTCGCCTGTATTATTCCAGTCATAATCTTCTACGAATGAAGAAAATTCTAATAATCTTTTCTCTGGTATTGTAATAAGTGGCTTTTCTGTACCTAAATATTCAAAAGCGTCTTCTAATATTTCCCGTCCATAACCTTTTTTTCGGTAATCTTCATTAACCAAAAGCGTACATATCTTTTTCTCATCTGTATTTTTTAAAACTGCTAAATTAACAATTTCTAACCCATCCAAATGAAAAATAACATCACCGCCACCATCTATTATTCTTGGCAAATTCACTGTATAAAACCATTTTCTATATTCGGGATACTGCAAATTGTTATAACTTGTTTGTAAAAAAATCATACATACAGCTTTTGCAAAATTTTTATCTGACATCTTACTTAAAACATATTTCTCCATAAAGTGCCTCCAAATTTTTTTACTATATTATACCAAATATTTAATTAAAATCTAGTTTATTTTTAATTTTTTAAACACATCTCCAAGTTTTTCGTGAATAACCAAATTAGCCATATTATCATAGTCCGTCGTATCTTTGTTGATAATTACTAAATTTTTACCTCTAAAATATCTAACCAAACCACTAGCTGGATAAACCATTAAACTAGTTCCCGCAACTATCAAAGTATCAGCTTGCTTTATATAGTTAATCGCCTGCATAACTGTAAAATCATCAAGTGCCTCCTCATATAAAACAACATCTGGTTTTATAATCCCGCCGCACTCACACTTAGGAACTCCGTCGTATCCAAACACATATTCTGCACTATATTCTCTTCCACATTCCATACAGTGATTTTTATAAATCGTCCCGTGAAGTTCTAAAACATTCTTACTTCCTGCTTTAGTATGAAGCCCGTCAATATTTTGGGTAATAACCGCTCTAAGCTTACCAGCCTTTTCTAGCTTTGCTAAAAACTTATGTGAAACATTAGGTAAAACATTTAAACTGTTCATCTTATCTTTGTAAAACCTATAAAACTCATCTAGATTATCCATAAAAAATGAATGACTTAAAATCTCCTCTGGTGGAAACTTATATTTCATATGATAAAGACCATCTTTACTGCGAAAATCCGGAATTCCACTTTCCGTCGAAACTCCCGCTCCTCCAAAAAACACGATATTATTACTTTTATCGATAATCTCTTGTAACTTTTCTATTTCCATATTTATCACCTAAAACCATTATACAACAAAAAAAGATATTATTAATTTGAAAATAATACCTTTTCAGATTTATACTGTTTAATTATTATTCCAAGCACAATTCCAATAATTACTATCGTTGAAACAAACATCAAAATAACCTGTAAAATATCGGCGTTACCATTTATAATGCCGTCGAATATTAAAGTATAATTGACAAACGGAATCATTGAAAGTAAAGTCGTTGACTGAATATCGATCATAAAAGCAATCATTCCCGGAAAAAGTGAAATAAACGTCAGTGGCGTTAAAGCACTCTGTGCCTCTTTAAATGTTTTACATTTACTCGCAATTGCGATACACAAACCACTTATCAAGAAAGAATAAGCAATAATTACCATAACTGTAAATAAAATACTCATAGGTGAAAGCATCAAATTGACACCATCGTAAATCTTAAACATTCCATTTACTAAATAAAGTGAGCCAAGCATCAAAAGCAAACTTATAAGTCCCGTAATAATTGAAGATAAAGTTACACTCAAAAACTTTCCAATAATTATATCCTTACTTTTAATCGGAAAAGTAAGTAAAGTTTCCAAAGTGCCCCTCTCCTTTTCACCGGCTGTCGTATCTGTGGCTGGATAAGTAGCTGATACTGTAATTGCCATTATCAAAAACAAAAATGCATAATTTATAATATAATTGGCAAAATAATTCTCTTCTTCACTAATATTTTCCTTGACCGTTATAATATTTAAAACATCAGAATCTATATTGTTACTTGCCAAATAATTTCTCTGCAACATCTCTTTATAAGTACTAAAATAAGAATTAACAAGTGACAAAGCATAACTAGTTGTATCATTATCGTCGCCATTTAAAACATATTCGTTTTTATTTTTAACGACATATAAATCAATATCGCCATTCTCATAGTCCTCTTTAAGTTCCTTCTCTGTTCCTGAAATAACCTTAATATCCATCTCTTTAGCTAACGCTTCTTCCTTCGCACTTAAATCATAACTAAATCCAATTCGATTATATTCATTAACATCTTTATTAACCTGTGATTCAAATAAAGCTGACATTCCAAAAACTAAAAGTGGAATAAAGATTGGAATAATAAGCATCATCGAAAGTGATTTTTTATCTCTAAATACTTCCTTTAACTCTTTCTTTAAAATACACATTAAACTATTCATGCTTACCTCCTATAAGTTTGAAAAATGCATCTCTTAAATTAGATGTTTTTGTATCTTTTCTAACCTCATCAGGCGTTCCTTCTTTAATAACCACACCTTTATTTATCATAATAACCCTATCACAAATATTTTCAGCCTCTTCCATATAATGAGTCGAATACAAAATCGTTTTACCTTTTTTCTTTTCTTCTTTAATAAAATCTAAAATAATTTGACTTGAAATAATATCAAGACCAGAAGTTGCCTCGTCTAAAATATAATACTTAGGATCATGAATTAAACATCTTGCAATATTAACCCTCTGAGTTTGTCCGGTTGATAAATTTTCAATTCTATTATATAAAAAATCATCCATCTCGAGTCTCTTTGAAATATCCTTAATTCTTTTTTCTAATACATCCCTATCGACACCATAAATATCCCCGCACATCTCTAAAAGCTCATAAGTTGAAAGATAATTATATATCTTCGTATTACCTGACAAATATGCAATACTCTTTTTTATTTCAATTTCATTATCTTTATAATTCATAGAATCGAAAGCAATACTCCCACTTGTCGGTTCTAAAATTCCGGCAATCATTCTAAGCAAAGTTGTCTTGCCCGCTCCATTAGGACCCAAAATACCAAGAATTTCTCCGTCATTTACTTCAAAACTTATTCCGTTATCCGCATAAAATTCCTCTCTTTTGTTCTTAGCTATAAATCTAACAAATTTTTTCTTTAAATCTTTTACTTTTAACATAAATTCCTCTCGCTTTCCTCTACATTATATCATAGTTTGTCAGTTTATCCTAACATTTTAAATATATTAAAAATTGTCTAAATCCATTGATTTATTTAATAAAATATAATACAATTTAGGTAGAGGAAGGCCACTAGGCCAGTCCTTTGATTGGTGTTGACCTAGCTTAAGCTAGGTTTTTTTATTTTCTCTTTGGACTTTCCCGCAAAAGAAACAGGATTATAACTAATATAGTTAAATATTCCATATTCCATTTCTCATCACCT